>VMHT01077009.1_pt1 | contig 11908 bp, 15 predicted proteins | sample 4693611 | NCBI WGS metagenome assembly VMHT01 (sample SAMN12280063, study PRJNA550983) | marine metagenome | isolation source: seawater sampled from same location over 5 years 0.02-0.2 micron viral filtrate | place: USA: collected off the coast of southern California halfway between the port... ...
AAGTCAGCCATATCTAAAACTTTCACAGAATTTGTGTCGTTTAATAAACCTGTACCGAAATATAGGTTGCTTCTTTGTGCTGCATACATCTTGTTACTTGACATACCAGGACAAACAAATATCTTCACACCATTTACAGTTAGTGAACCATTGTTCCACCATTGTGTTCCTTGTGCGTTAACACCATTTGCTCCTAGTCCTTGTGATGCGAAACCACCTAATGCCTGAACATAAAATTTAGCTGCGCTACTTGGAATGTATAAGAATAAATCTTCTTTTCCGTATAGTGAAGCAGGAATTGCGTCAACAACTTTAGATAATTCAGCAATAATGTTTGCTGCGCTTAATCCACCACCTACTGCTGCTACTTGCTGACCTGCTGGAATATCCCCTGCTGCTGCTGATGCTGCGATAAGTTTTTCAAAACCATCAAAAGAATTGTTTGAAGCTGCTGCTGTATCTCCTTGCCATATACAGAACTCTGTATTTTGTGCTACTTCTGCTGCTACGTGAGCAATCATAAAGTCAGAGAATTTTGGTGGTAAAGATTGATTTAATCCATACCCCATTTGTTGTGCTTCCCAATCGTTAACAAAGTCATACTTACATAATTGTAGGTTAACTTGTAACTCAACTGGTTGTATAATTCTTTCAGTAAGTGTTACTGATGAGTTAGGGTTAAAATCACAAGAAGCTGGGCTTACTAATGCGCCTGTTGCTAACTTTTTGATTACTTCTTTAAAAGCGATGTTTGCTTTAACTGTTAGTCCACCATCATCGATTGTTGATGCACTCAATAAAGCTGCTGCAATGTACTCACCTGCAAATTCACCTGCATAAGTAGTAGTTATATTAGTAGCAGTAGCTAATTGTACGTTTTTTAAATTACTCATTTTTTTTATTTTATTATATTAATTTATTATGATTCTGATGCCCAGATTCCAACACCACCGATTATGTACCATTGTGTTAATGCTACTGCTCTGATTACAACATAGTCTCCTTTATTTGCTGTTGCTTTTGTGTTAATCCAATCTTTATTTACAACTCCACTTGCTACTGAATCTGCAGAAGCGTTTGCAATACTACCATTAAAACCATCAGTTGAATGAGGGCTTAGTGTGATAATGTTATTTCCATCTGCTCCTGAGTTTCTAAATAAGAAAGTCATTCCTAAATTTCCTGAATGAATTTTCGGTAAACTTACAACTAAAGCATCTGTTGCAATATTATGGTCAATACCAGCATCTCCTGCAGGTACAGAAACTGATGCGGATAATGTTTTTTGCGAAACTTGATTACGTTCCACATCATTTGATAAAAAGTTAAATGTGCTCATTTTTTTATATTATTTATTTAATTTATTTAATACTCTGTCTAAAGTAGTGTTAAATTTGCCTTTTGCAAACTCTACTTTATTTGTTTTTTTGCTCACTGATTCAGGGTTATGCTTAATTGGTTTAACTGCTGCTTCAGATAATTCTTCTTTAGAAAATTCTTCTTTCACAGTTCTTGATTTCAAAGGCTTTGAATCAGTTGACATTTCTTCTTCCTTATCATCTCCCATTTTACTTTCTTTGTCAGATTTTAAATCAGCGATAGCATCTTCTAGGTTTTGGATTCTTTTTTCCATTCCTTCCCAATCTCCCACATCAGCCATTTTCTTTTCCTTATCATCTTCTTCGTATTCATCTTCCTCTTTTAAATCTTCTGTGATTTCTTTTCCATCATCACCTTCTTTTTGAGGAACTTCATCAGAAACTTCTCTAACGTCTCCAATAATACCTTCTTCCTCTACAACTACTAATCTACCATCTTCTAGTAAATATTCGCCAACAGGCATTGCTACTTTTTCATCATCTGTTTTAATAAAGATTTCTTTTCCTTTTTCAAATGATTCAGCACTAACGACTGTGCCATTTTCTAACTTCATATCTTCAAGTTTGACCTCGACATTTAGAAGTGTTTTGATTTTGTTTAACATTTCAGTTGATTTCATAATTATATATATAACGATTAATTAAATTGATTTTGCATTTTCATTATGTTCTTGTTATAACGCCAATGCCTTGTGCGTGTATAGAACCATCACAACACTCAATAGAGTATGTATTTTTATCCCAACATAAACAGGCTCTTGAACTTCCCGTTGGACTTGTCCTGCTAGGTATAAACCTTTTATTGTTTGTGCTGCGTTTATTCATTTGTAAGGATGTCTTTTATTTTATCAAGTAATTCTTTATCTTTTGACATATCTTCTTTGACCGATTCTTTAGGTCGTTCCATTTTGTCTGCAAAGTAACCCTCAATAGAAAAACCCTTAACTTTACCTGTTTTAACATATTCTTTCCATATTTCATCATTATTCACTTTTACTGAACCCATCCAAGTTCCTAATGGAACATCCATTCCATATTTCCTAGATTTGTCGTGTACCTTATCTTCAACTAACCAACTTTCAACAAGCGTTAAACCATCTAATGATTCTTTGTGTTCTAGGGTTGAATTACTTTGATATCCGTTTTTAAGATACATTTGTGATGCTTTCATTACAGTATCTTTTGAAAAGAAAATATAATAATCGCCCTCATCTCCATTTCTGAAGATAGGTTTGTTTGGAATAAGTAATGCACCTAAAAGTAGTTTCTTGTCTTTATCGACCTCTGCTAATTTCATTTCTTGTGATTTTAAAGCCACAAAATCTGATTCAATAGCAGGACTTTCTACAATAGAAATGGCATCTATGCCTGTTTCTTCTTGGTCTTCATCTAAAATTAGTTCTATTATTTTCATAATTATATAACGTATTAAAAATTTAATTTTGTATTTATCCTATCGTTGCACCTTCAACTGTGTTTCTTTCTAGTGCTTGTGCTGTTGTTACTTCACTAGCTACTACAAACGCTTGTACAGGTTGTTGTTCTTGTTGCCCTATAACATCTGCTAATTGATTTGTATCACTTGCACCGACAATATTAAATGAAGGTGGTGTAGCTTGTGCAGGTGCTGAAGGAACTGAACCACTAACTGAAGGTGGTGTTTTACCTGCAAGAGTTGGTAGTTTTGTTTGTTGAATGGCTTTAACTTGAGCCATACCTGAAACTACTGCTGCTGCTGCTGCTATCCCCCCTAAGACTGGTCCGATAATTGGTATACCTGCCATAGATTTATAAGAATCTTGTGCAGACTGGAAAGTACTTATCGTTGCCTGACCAATAGCCATTGCTTTACCTGCTGCTGATTCCTCTCCTAATATAGTTGCCATATTACCTAAGGTGTCACTAGCGATACCTAGTTTTTCTTTAGATGTCATATCTTCCCATTTAACAGAGTTTTCAGCGTTTTCTTTATTAAACTTACTTAAAGCGTTGTTTTTAGCTTTTTCTAATTGTTCTGTTGCTAGCCCTTGTTCTTTTGCAAGTCTAATAAGTTCATCGTAATGCTCTATTGTCTTTTGTATTTCTAAGGCTCTACGTTCATCTTCTGTAACTGCTTCTGCATCTCTGATTTGTTTCTTTAAAGCATCAAGGTCTAGTATTTTTTGTTTCTCATCAGCATCGGCTTGGTCTTGTATCATCTTAGCCTCAGCATTTAATGCTATTATTTGTGATGTAACCTCTTTTGCTTTAGTAAGTTTGGCAGTTTCTAAGTTAATAAGGTTTGCTCTTAAATTAGCTTCTTCTTCTAAGTCTTCTTTAGTTGATTTACCTAGTGCATTTTCAGCAACTTTTGCATCTAACCTTAATTGAGCAGCAGTTATTTCTTTATTAGTGATTTCATCTTCTAATGCACCTGCATCTTTTAAAAATTGTATTCTTTCTTCAACTGTAAACTTCTCTTTGTCAACTGCTTTTTCTAATAAATCTGCTCTATCTCTATTAGCCTTTGCTCTGTCAACTATAATTTGTCTATCTAGTTTATCTGCTTTTGCTCTTTGGTCAGCTATTTGTCCTGCAATTTTTGCTTCTTCAAGCATTTCTTTGACTAGACTTTTTGTACTTGATACTAATTTTTTAGTTCCTTCTACTAATGATTCAGTTACTATAACAACAGGATTTAATCCTCTGTTTAATGCTACAACTCCTTTTGTCGCATCTTCAAATGCTCCTGAAAAATCTCCTGAAAACACTTTACTGATAGCACTACCCATAAGACCCAGACCTTCAGTAACTTTGGCAACCTTATCCATTACAAAGTTTTGTATTGATTGACCAAAACTCTTAAGCGAATCAAGAGGGTTAGTAAATACATCAATAAGTAATAACCCTAAGTCAGCTAATTTATCTGTAAATGCACCAACAACTGCACCAACCATACCTAATGCTTTAGACCATTTGTTTTGCCCTTCTTCTGAACTAGTAAATGCTGCTGCTAATGATGACAATACTAAAACTAACGCACCGATACCTGTTGCTATAATAGCACCTCGCATTGTTTTGAAACCTTTATTAACACCACCAAGACCTTCCTTCATACCTTTGAAGCCTGATATTACTCCACCAGTTTTTTGGTCTATTAAACCTAAGGCACCTGAATAATCAGCAGCGTTTTCTTCTGCTTCTTTCATTACTTCGTTTGCTTTCTTTCTGTCTTTATTAACTTGTTTTAAAGCAATCTTTTCATCTGTTAATCTTTCCTTAGTTTGTTTAATTTTATCGTTTAGGTCTTTACGCCTTGCTAAGTCTGTAGCAGAGGTTTTGTTTAAGTCCTTTTGATATTCCCTAAGTTCTTTTTCAATATCTTCTATTAAGGTTTCTTGTAACTCTAACGATTTATTAAGTTCATCAATATTCGCTTGTGCCTGTTTAGTTGATATTTTTAAATCGTATTCTTTTACTGTCGTAGCCATTTGATATTGTTTTTAAGTTTTTTATATCCACTTTTTAAATCTTTAGGAAGTGCATATTTACCTTGTGCTATTCTGATGTTTTCAGTTTCGCCATTTGCTAATGCTAATAAGTCTAATATATTTTTTATCATAATTTTATTTTAAGGTTGTCCACATACAATATTAGTTACTATTCCGTTAGCATCTAAAGTCATAGACATAACATAAGAACTACTTTGACAAACTGTATCATCTGAAGTTGAACCTACTTGAAAATATGTTCCAGAACTTGCTGTTGTTGTTAATGTTTGATTAGTAAACATTGTATCTCCTATTGATATACTAGGTGCTGTACCGATAGAATAATTATAATATAAAATTCCTCCACCTGTTCCTTGATATGTTATATTTGATATTGTCCTAAAATAAGGAGTTCCTACATTTAATAATTCTAATTGACTTTTACCATTTGTTAGATTTGTAGTAATAGAATTAATTTGATAGTTCTGTTGTCTTATTTGTATTAAGTCGTTTAATTGTAAATTATGAAATATCTTTTGTGGTAAAACTGCATCAACTTTAACAAGTCTTCTACCTGCATTAAATACGTTGTTTATGTATGTGCTGTAATTATTATTAAACAAAGTTCTTGTAAATTCATTACCATCATATTCATTTACCTCAGCATTAAAATTTATATTTCTTTCATTACTTGTTCCAACTTCTAAACTATTAGATGGTATTATATAATCATTTATAGCTTGTGTTGAAGGAGGTGTTTCAGCATCATTTAAAGCAATATTATCTCCGTTACTAATTTCTATTGCATAAAATATAAGTGGTAATCCGTAATATGATTCTCTATTGTCATCTACAAAATAACCATATTGAGGGGTTTTGTTAGCACCATTACTTCCATCAATAAACCTTTCATATAATAGGTGTTCAAATGGTATTTCAATAGTATATACATTGTTAGGTGCATCAAAAGTTGTGCTTTGATTGTCATTATATTTTAACGTACCCCAACTTCTATTTTGTAATTGATTAAATTGTTTAGCTAAAAAAGTTCCGAGACCTTTATAAGCATATCTTATTTCTTTAAAAGGTAAAGCTACATTTGATGTTTGCTTTTTAGTGTCTAGGTATTTATCTATCACAATAGGTTCTGATGAACCTGAAGCATAAAAACTGTCTAGAGTTTTAACTACTATTACCCCTGAATTATCTATAAAAGCTGTTAGATTGAACATTTGAAATAATGAAGTCAAGAAATCTATAATTTTCATTTCAGGTATTTGTTCTACGATTGTAAAAGGTAAAGTTGCACTAGAAGATACTGTATTTGCGTTTTTATAAGTATCAGTTCCACCACCACCACCTTGACCTAATACACCAAATGATAATTCCCATTTTATATTACCTGCTGTAAACGACACACCATTGGTGTCAAGAGTTGCAATCTGTATTGAATATATACCTCCTGTTAGTTGTGTTGAACTTGTATCATACAAAACTAAGGGACCCTGTTGATTTAAGTGTGAATCATATAAACTACTGTCTTTAAAAATCTGTACGTTATACACCACACTATTACTAGTTGGTGTCATTGTTAATTTTGTTTCTATAATTTGTGTTGGAGATGTCGGTGTAATGATTTCGATAAAACCAAATATCTCATTACTAAAACCTGTGTTACCTGTTTGTGTTCCATAGTCTGTGACTTGATTATACACCAAAGATGTCTGTTGAGTTGGCTCAACACTACCTTTTTTCCTATGTAACCACATCCATAAATTATGAAATTCTTTATTAGTTGTATTATTAAAGAAATCATTTGAAAATGTTATTTCAGAATATTGTGCTTCTATCGCATCTATTATAGCTTGTAATCGTAAAGCGTATTTTAGTTGATTCCATTTAACGCCATTTGTAGTACCTCCATTATGATAAAAAAGATTTCCGTCTTCGTTATGAAAGGCAGAAGCAGAATTATAAAATAACCTTTGAGTATGAGTAATCAAAGGAACACAAATGTTCGTACTGTCAGTTAAGTTAGCAGTCATTTTATTTTTAACATCTGTTTCGTTGTATGCGCTAACATTATAAGCTGAAAGTTGAGGTAAAGCAGATAATTGGTCATCTCCTAATACATCAACTAAGTTAATAGTATTTCCAAAAAATGTAATACGATATGTGTGAGCAACATTGTTTTTTAAATCAACCCCTTCTAATTTGATAAACCCCTCTTTGAAAGGTATTGTGTTCAATTCAATACTTCCTGCAACTTTATTTCTAGCATCAAAACCTCCATCAATATTAAAATTATAATAGTGTTTGAATATTTTGTTGTTTACTTTAGAAGCAGGTAATGAGAATGTTTTAGAAAACTCGGTAAATATCTTTTTAATATCTTTTACATTTTGTATGGTTTGTGTAAATGATACAGTTTCATCTTTAAACAAATCAACTCGTTCTGTTCCTATATATAGTTGCAGTTTTTGCATTTATCTTATATTATTTATTAGATCAAAGGCTTCTTCAAACTCTATTGTATATTCTATTAGCCTATCATTCAAAGATGTTTTAAATGTCATATTAGATGTTTTAACTATAACAGGTATTGTTTCTTCAGATGCACTAGATTGTTCTTTAGGTCTTGTCATCCATACATACTCACTTAATAAAAGTTCTTTAAAAAAGTCATTAGCTGTTTCTGGGTAATACCCTGAACTTAATTTGTGTATTTGTTTTGCTTGAGTATTGAATAGTTTAGTCGGTGCATTTGATTTGTTGTAATCAGCGTATTCATCATTAGGGTACTCAATAGTGTTTGATTGATATTTCTCGTTTGTTGTGTTCATAGTTTTTACTCTTTTTAAAAAGAACCATAAATCTTGCTGAACGCCATATCTATTTATAAATGTAATCTTTCTACCATCTCCATATTTAGTACAATCTATTCTGTTAATAGTGCATATATTACCCTGACCTGATGCGGTAGTATCTGTTGTGCTATATGAACTCATTGAAAATATACCTGTTGAATTAGTATATCCTACATAACCTGCAACACCATAAGGTACATATATCTGCCATCTCAAAGAACTATGAGCATCTTGAGGTGCTATAAGAAATTGTGCGCCACTTGTAAAAGGAACAGTAGGGTTTGAGTTTTCTGTATAATACCCAAACGCCTCATATCCTTTATCGGTATAAGTGTTTGTAGCAACTGCTGTTCCTATTCCATTTAAACTAGGATGAGTTGTAACTACTGTAACAATATCAATGTAATCTATTGTATAGCTTGTTGAATATGTTATATCAAGATAATCTCTAGCGAGTTCTGATATATCAAAGTTGCAGCCTGTATTTGGGCTTACGTTTTTAATTAGTGTGTATCTTAATGTTCCACCGATTGTGATTGTACACTTAGCTGATAACACCCCTGAAGATGGTATTGCTATGAATTTGTACTGTGGGTTTCTTAATGCTATATTTGCCATTGTGTTTAGTTTTCTCCGTATATTATTTGTTTCTCTACATCTAAAATAAAAGCATCTAACAAATCATCTCCTAATCTTTGTTGAGCCCTTTCAAATGGTGTCGTAAAAAAGTTTGTAGTTTTCAAACCTCTATTGTATATGTTATTAGCGATAACGTATGCTATGCTTTTGTAGTTACCTGCTTTAAATTGACCACCCTTAGAACTACCTTTTTGTTCTCTGAATCTTACGTTTTTACTTTTAGCCCAACTTTCTATTTTTGCTAAGAATGTTTTCCAAGTTCCTGCATAATTTCCAGAACCAAATCTAAAAGGCGAGTTCGGTGCTTGTTGACCTGTGAGTCTAGCGTTGGGAGATAACTTTGTTGGGTCTTTACCTCTAACTCCTTTATCAACAAAAACTCCGTAATCATCCATTTGGAATTGTAGTAAAAAAGCATCTATCTCAACATCAAGTTCATAACCTAATGAATTATATAACGAGCCACCACCTTTGTCATCTTTTGTTAGATTTGTTCTAGCTTGTTGTATAACATACTTAGCGTACTTGTCTATTATGTCTTCTAAATTAGCGTAAACCATTAGCAAATGTATATATCGTTATATATTAAAACATCCATATTTGCAGTCCAACCTGCTAACTGATTTTCAAACCTATCATAAAAAGGAACTAAGTTTGGAACACTATCTAATTGATACATACTAGTATGAAGGTCGCCCATTCTTAATTTTTGTATGAGTTTGTTTAAGACTGCTAATTGCGTATTTAAAATGTCCTGCTCGTTATTGTTGCCTTTGAATCTATCAATAGTAGCTTCTTTTGATTGGTCAACGATATCCATAGCAAGTACGCTTATATTAAATCTTAAAACTTGTTCCTCATCTGTAACGCTATTAATTATTATATGACCTAACGGAAAGATATCTTGTTTGTTTAGATTAACATCTGAAATGTTTCCTGTTGTTACTGTGTTACAATTAATGTCTTGTAGTAATGCTGTTTTAATAGTTTGAGTTAATTGATAAAACCCTCTTACACCTTGATTGCTCATTTAAATTTCTTTTTAATTTGTTTTGCTTCTAGTTCGTTTTTTTCTTTCATAAATGATAACATCATAAAACAAGAGTGTACATTTAATTCAGTGATACTTTCAAATCTTGTAATATCTCCCTGAGAGAGCCCATAAATTGATTGATACCAACCCCATTTCCTTGCGAAGTTAGATACTCCGTCAAGGCTTCCGTCTGATTGTCCTGCAAAGAGTTCGTCATAAGTTTCGATAAGTCTAGCCCTAAATTCCACAAAAAAAAAATTGAAGAAAGAACTGCACTCATAGGCATATGCATAATAGATGGATTTAAGTCTGAGTTATAATCTACAATAGTATATTGCTCTTTTAGTTTTGTAGTTATTGGTCTGTATAAAACATTCATTGCTCTTTCCATATTATCCCAATCCCCTATGTATGTATCTAGGTCAATGTATTCTCCTAGAGTTAAATTATCTAGTTGAGGATGAAAACCGAAGTCAATATTATTAATATTAAAACCTTTAATTAAATCAGGCTTTTGTTCAAACATTTTATTTAAAACTCCTACAATTTCTTCTGTATCAGATAGTTTAAGCCTCATTACATTTTCTAATTTAGTAGAACAAAATATTTCTATCATTTTAGCGTTTAGTAATCTGTCGTTTTTAGTTTGTTCCTGAACCTTAATAAATCGTTTGTATTGTGATAGTGTGATATCATCAAGCGAGTTAGGTATTTCAATTTTCAGTTTCATATATATATAACGTATTTAAAAGTGTATTTTATAATATACTAAGATAATAAAAAAAGGGCAGCCATTTCTGACCACCCTATCTATATTGTAACTAACCTAAATACTACAACATTTTATTCATATTTATTTTCTTGTGCATATTCCCAGACTTGTGAATGTATTGCATCATCAACCCAATCCCAATAAAAATCAGTTATATCTATTCCGTTTAATGTAACATCTAATATTTCCAAATCGCTTTCAGGTGGATTGAAATAACTTCCATCATCCCAATAATACTCATAAGAAATATTTAAATTATAATTTGCCTCATCAACATTATAATCTCCCTTTACTTTCATAATTCTAATTTTTTTAAATGTTCGTATTTGTTTTTTATCTCTTGTAATTCTAATCTAGCCTTATTTCTATCTTCCCTGTATTGACTTACTATTTCATCGTGAACCCTAACTTCTTGTTCCATAGTGTTAGCCCAAAAGAATATACCAACTAATGAATCAGACATTAAATTTATCTCTTTATTGTTTGGACTTTGTTGTTTCCATTTTTTAACTAAATTAATAGCAGCATCTATATGCCCATAAAACTCTAAGTCTTTTAAGTTTTGTTTTTTAGATTTAAATAATCTGCTCATTTAATTAAATTTAATCCAAACTCTTTAGCAACATAGTTAATATGCTTTTGAGTAGTCATTGACCACCATCCTAATTGGATTAATTTATCGCCATCTATCGTGGCTACGTGAGTAGTGTAACTCCATACTTTGTTTCCTTGTATAGAAAGGTTTTGTTTGTATCTGTCTAGTTTTCTCATCTTGTAAAATTTTGTCTTGAATTAACTAATATATTAATTTTTTCTTGCCAAGTACCTTTTAGCTTACCACAAATAGGGGAAACTTCTGTAATAACTTCTGTACCCTTTTTGTAAGTTTTTTTTCTGATAATAGTATCTTCTTGTAAAGTTTCTTTAACCCTACCTGAATAACCCATAACATCTCTGTCAGGTGTTGATATTTTTAAGTAACCAACAAATTTACCTTGAATGTAATAATCTTTTGTGTATCCGTGTATTTCAAACATTGTTTTGTAATTTTATTCAAATATAAAACAAATATAGTTATAAACAAAATATTTTATAAGTTTTTTTAATGTAAGGTGTATTTACCGAAGTTAGGTCTTGACAATATAGAGTATGTCGCATAACGACAGGGGTCAATGATATGATTGTTTTTATCTTCAGGAATATTAATTAACCTGCCTGATTTATCTTCTTTCCATTTATAGTTTCTAAATTCAGATATAGCATTTGATGAGGCAGCTAATATATGTATCTTATATCTTTTTAATAAATCAATACCTGCGTTTATAGAATCCCTGCCTTTAATACTTCCAAATATATTATGCCCCATCTTTCTAAGTTCGCTTATTAACCTCGGCTCTGCACTATCAGCATATATAGGTTTGGATGTTAGTTGTTCATCTTTTAAAAACACATTGATGTCTTGCGTTGTCATTTGCGTTCTATATAAATGTTCTTTAATATACAAATCAAACTTATCAATGTAAACAGATACTAAAGTTGTTGGGTCATTAGTGTAACCAAAGTCCATACCGTATGCTACAAGTTGTGCAAACTCAGGTATTTTGTTTACCTCAGCATACTTAAATATAGTACTCCTACTAGCTGCTCTTTCCCCTAACCCATATATCTGCCAATATTGCTCATCAGTATCTCTAAGGCGCTCTATTTCCTTTTTAATAGAATCCTCTATAAATCTCCCCCTCTTTCCT
>VMHT01207225.1_pt1 | contig 11908 bp, 18 predicted proteins | sample 4693611 | NCBI WGS metagenome assembly VMHT01 (sample SAMN12280063, study PRJNA550983) | marine metagenome | isolation source: seawater sampled from same location over 5 years 0.02-0.2 micron viral filtrate | place: USA: collected off the coast of southern California halfway between the port... ...
ACTTTGCGATATCTTTAGAAACGCAAACAATACGATAACTGGAATTACACTCCACCATCTAGTCATTCTTGCGTTATTGTAACAGAGCAACCACCAACTGTCAAGCAATTTTGCTGTAGACTGTAGGATTGTGTTACATTCCCGAATTGTTTTAATGTTAGATCAGTGCCATATGTGCCGTCAATTTCTACAGTAGCATTATGATTCGCACCTGAACCTTTCTGACGAATGAACACATCATTGTTGTCATTGTAAATAGTGAGGTCTATGGACTTAGCACCATCGTGCTGTTGAATGGTCGTAACTTCGTTATCATCACCAGTTAAGTTTAGTTCGTAACTGTGACCATTATCTCCTGCATTTCCCTGATTAGTCTGTTGAGCAGAAATACCATTTCTGTTTCCAGTAACTGTTAGATCGATTGAGTGACCACCGCTTTCCCAGTTATCATATGAGTAGTCGTGATTGTCATAGCTTTCTGGATAATCAAAGGCGCACCCTTGACATAGTTTGATACCGTTACTATCGCCTGTAACATCTACTGTTACGTCATTATCTACTGTAGTGTCATTGTATTGAATAATGAGTAGTTGTTGACCTGCTCCGTCAGCGTTGACTGTTGCGTTATTGTTATTGCCTATTTGCTCAACACCAATCGCAAAGTTGTTACCTGTCTGATCGACAAATATTTCGTTGTCTGCTTTAGCTTTTCCAGACGCAAAGACATACACCACCAATAGAATAGCGGTGCAAGCATATAGAAAGTATTCTTCAAAGTCTCTTTTCATATCTCTATATATGTCAAAAATCTTGCTGGGTTACGAACACATTAATCTCTTCACCACCATCTGCTGTGATAGTATCCTTATATCCGTTTACATCAGTGAAGAGTGATATTCCACCACCTGTTAAGAATCGAATGCTGATTACTCCATTCACATTACGATAAAATGCTATTCCACCATCTTCCTCGAATACACTATATTGACTGTCTGTGTTATATCCCCACTTTGCGTTTACAAGTCTTGCTTTTCCAGAGCCTTGACTGTCTTGTACGTCTTCCAACTCTGCCATAGTGCGTATCAGTTCTTCGACTACATCTTGAACATCAGTCAAGTAATCTCCACTAAGTGCATCAAAGTCTAATCGTGTGTATTCTCCCTCATCAACATAGTCACTAAAGTCTTTTTCTAGTTCATCGAATGCTAGATAATCAACATCTAATGCGCCCATATCCTTATCTTGCTCGTCTGCTAATTGCTCTTCGAGTGCTTGCTTGACTTCTTGAGGTGGGTTAACGATAAACATATTATCGATTGTTGCTGGCGTGATATTATCTATCACCACTTTAGCTGTCGGTGGTGTAGCAACACTTGATACGAGTGTAGCCGCATATGCTTCTGTGAGTGTAATTGATCCTGCTTCATTCGATACGATAATCTCTCCAGATGGCTCACCCCATTCATCTGGTAATAGTATGACTAATGATCTTCCGAGTTCATCAACAGTCGTTGTAAAATCTGTGCCTCGAACAGCAATAGTCGCTGTTGGAGTTGATATGTCGATATTCTTCTTATCAACCATACCGAGTCGTCCAGACGCAAATCTAGCAGTTCCCAGAGCCATCTTCATGACCATCTTTGACTTGCTTGGATTTGGATCGTAGTAAACTTTGTCTATGTATACTTTTGTATGTTCGATTAGTGATAGTTCAGCATCATCAAGAAACCTGATTAGCATTCTACCCTTTGCTGTTTGAGCAGTATCGTTAAGTTCAATCTCTTGACCAACATCTGCTTTTACTTCGTCAGAGGATTCTCTGACTAGTGAACCAACTCCAGTTGATTCGATAACACCGCCAATGGAAGAGGCATAGGCCTCTCCCATCAACAGTATAACACTAGCTGTCGCCAGCAGTGTCTTTTTGATTAATCTGTATGATTGCGTCATCAGATACTACATCCATTGTAATGATGCCTTTACAGCTTGTAGTTGCTTCAGCACAAGTACCACTGATTTGGTTGATATCTACGTCTGCATTATCTCCAGTTAAATCAAAAGTAAGCGTCTGATAAAACCCATCGTTCTGTAGCGTATTAATGTTGTTATTATCACCTGTAACTTCCATAGTGAATGTAACGTCATCTGTTTCTACGTCTACATCAAATACGTTGGTGCTACCAATCACTGTTAAATCTAAGTCCAATCTTTCTGCACTTGAGACATAACCTTGATCAAAGTCCATTGTATTTGAATCGCCAGTAACACTAACATCTAGAGTTGAAGAGTCGGCTGAACCTACATAGCCAATGTCCCAATCCCATATGTTTGAATCACCAGTCCAAATCAAGTTATAAGTTGCATCATCAGCAGTTACTGTGCCGTACAATACATTACTATTCCCGATTTGATCGATGTCGAAGGTTAACGAATCACCAGTTATAGCACTAGCGGTAGATGGACCAGTAAAGTCGTCTCCACCAACCTTGTTACCATAACCGACTTGATCGATGTAGAGTGTTAAAGTATCACCCGCTTGATCAATGTTGATTTCGTTATCATCAGAACCATAAGCCATAACAGAAACTAGCAAACTAGCCATAACCATTAAATACTTATTCATTCTTCTTCTCCTATGGGATGACCATCATTCGTTCCATCGTTTTGATGAGGATGACGATGACCTTCCCCTACTGACCAGAGACTTCTATCATGTCCCTGATATATTAGTTCAAGCACGGCTGCCTCAATGGCTGTCCGTACCGCATAAGTCACTGACTCATTATTACCCACTCCGTCCTCATACTCGACCAGTTTCGTACCTTGTTCATAGAATCGGAATAAATCACCACCCGATCCATAACTAAGTATACTCTTCTGCGCCTGGACGTTTAACAAAACTTCTCCTGTTAGAACAGATATTGCTCTAACGGAAACTGTGACAACATCTTTACGATATTGTCTTGAAAATCCAATTCCTAATGCTCTTGCCCCTCGACCTCCTGTCTGGATGTTGGTATCATAACCAACTATACCGCCTTCGATAATCATTCCCGCAAATAGTAAAGGGCCTATGCCTTGGGACTTTTCGTCAGCGTATTCTTTTCGAGAACTTCTGATAATTTGTCTTTCCCTGACAAGATTATCTATTCCCTGTCTCTCAACAACACGAAACCAAGTTCCCTTTCCTGCTGTTTTAAGTGCGTCTATCAGCATCTCAGTGCCACCCTGAGTTACTGCTGTACTAAAATCTGCTATTCCATCTCTTGCTTTTCTTTGACCTGTTAAATCTTTGAATCCATATACTGCTACAACTGGCATTTTCTTTGCTGGCGGTACTTCTAATAGTCTTATGTACGCAGGCATATCGACCACTTCTGGCTCGTCTACGCAAATGTATGTTCTACTTTTTATTGGACCTGAACAGTCTTCTGGTGTATCTGACCATTGTGGAATACTAGAACAACCACTAATAATGAGTAGAGCAAGTGCTAAACTAAATAGCCGCATCAGTCTCACTCGAATCAGTAGAACCAAAGTTCCCTGTACCAATAGGAATTTCGAGAATAGTTTCGGTACCCTCAGTATCGATAATTCTCATTTGAATATATTCTTCACCACTATCGTCAGTCATTACTTGATATGACACAACTGAACCCTCAAGCGTGAATGATCCAAAAGTAACTGCATCTTCGTTACTGAACATATTGTCCACTAACTGCTTAGATAATTGTGCGTAGATACGACTCTCTAGGTTACGAATGAACTTAGCGAGTGTGGTGTTTTCTGCTTCTCTCTCAGCGGCTTTCTGTGCGGCTTCTAATGCGTCTTTGATGGCATTCTTTCTACTAGTCTCTTGGTTCTCAATTGTAAGATAATGTGAACCAGTGCCAACACCACTGAATGATGGGCTCTTGAAACCGAATTGTATTTCGCTACTATGACTCGTTATCGGAATCAGTAGTAGTATTAGAGTTATTATCTTTTTCATTCTTCATCATTTCCTGTTGCTGTAAAATCATATCTAGTTTAGTTCTCAATCTTATCAGATCATTATCTAACATTCTTATTCTATCAATTAATCCTATCAGAGTCATATGAGACTCTTCGATTACTGGGTCTACTTTTTCAGTAACCCAACTCCATATATAGTATACGAAGTATCCCAATCCAACAGCGGCTATAATTGGAAAGCCATACTGTGAGATCATTTCTGCAATGTTTACTTCTTCCATAATCTAGTCCTTTCTTGCGTCTTGCTGTCCATCTGCTCGTGATACGACTGTCAAGTCTGGCTCTATACCAAACGCATGGCACATCTTGAGGTCGATTCTCACGACTTCGTTATTCATTGTCTTAACTCTATTCTCTAAGCCTTTGACGAATCCTCTCTGTGTCTCGATGTTAGTCAATACACCATTCAATATAAACTTCAGTGTGACAAACACGAAAAACCCACCTGCTAAAGCAGATGCTATTGGGAATCCGACATCGGCAATCAACTGAAATGCTTCCATAGTAATCACCTATTATTCTTATACTATTTATTTATACTAACGACTCGCTATAGCTGTACATTATTTAGTCATTATAATGCTGTGTAATATTTACGATTATGTTAGTTCTCGCTAACTTTAACACTATATAAAGATACCACAGTAAGAAAGGTGGTTCTATTAACAGATCAGGAGATCATTTATGAGTAAATTAGTAGCGGTATTAGTATCAGTTTTAATGTCAGTATCAGTAGTAGCTGGCCCATACATTGAATACAAGAACAATGTCAGCTTTGAGAAGTTCGATGCAATCGGATCATTCGATGAGACAGTTAGCAACCTTCGTGTAGGTACTACATTCTTGGGTGGCAAAGCATATGCTGAAGTTGGAAAGTTCGGTGACGGGTTAGATTTCAATACTGGAGAGTCAACTGAAGTCGGTTACAAATTCAAGTTTGATAATGGATTTACTGTAAAGGGTAAAGTTGAAAGTAAGAATGTTGAAGAGTGGTCGCACAAACTCGAAACTGAAGTTCGTTATTCATTCTAATTTTTATTTGATCCAAAAAAAAGCCCCTTAACTGGGGCTTTTTCATTATTAATTATCATCGTCTTCTTCTGGTTCAACTTCTTCCATTCCCAGAATACCTAATTTAAATCCAGTTGCTAGTAGGTCACAGAATAGTGCAATCAACTGAAAGGGTAATATATAGTAGAATACTTCAATCATTCCGACAGCATACAGTGCTACAGCACCCGATATTGTTATAATGCGATTCTGCCAGAGTTGATTGAGATCAGCCTCTAAATCTAAATCAACGATCTTAGTTCCACTCATTGCTGAGAACATAAGAATATAGAACATACTTGAGAATAATATCATCAGACCTGCTAGAGCGATATCACCACCAGACTCGGGATATACAATTGCTAGGGCTATAGCGATTAGCATTGGTACTTGATAGAACATATGTTGCTCCTTGTTAAAAAGGGGACCGAAGTCCCCGAGAGTACTATATTACTTATATGAATTAGTCATCATAGTTAGTAGTGTTTTCTAACAATTCTCCATTCTCACTCAATGCTTCATCCATCGCATTTACATCATCATCTATTTTAGTATAGAGGTCTAAGAAGCCAGCACGAGTGTCTTCATCGAATCGATTGACACATAACTCGATGGCTTTCATTCGATCATTGAAGATCGAGAAAGTCTGAGCAATGTGAGTCAACCTTCGAGTCGAAATGATCTCATCGACACCACCATCTAGGAATGTTTTACGAATCGCTTGAGCCCATGCTACAAGTTTATCAGTAAACTCAGAATCATCAGCACCAAACTTCTTCATGTGGTTATTGACAATCTTTTTCTCAACAGTAGCTGTTGGATAAGGTTGTTCAAGAGTGATAGTGAATCGCTCAAGAAAGGCTTCATCGATAATACCCGCAGAGATAAAGCGACCAGCATCATCACCTTGACCTTTCGTGTTAGCAGTACCGATCACGTTAAAACCTGGTGCTGGTTCAATCACTTCACCAGTTTTCTTGATCAATACTGGCTTACCCTCTAGAACACCCTGAAGAGCCATCAGCTTGTTAGAGCCACGATCAATCTCATCGATCAGCAGTATCGCACCAGCTTCCATCGCTTTGATGACTGGACCTTTAGCAAAGACAGTCTCACCGTCTAGCAATCTGAAACCACCGATCAAATCATCTTCATCAGTCTCTGGAGTAATCTGAACTCGGACATACTCACGATTGGCTGCCGCACAGGCTTGCTCAATCATCATTGTCTTACCGTTACCAGACAGACCGGCAACATACATTGGGTAAAACATCTTAGATTTGATGATCTTAGAAACATCAGCGAAGTAACCCCACTTAACAAAAGTAGAATCTTTCTGAGGAATGAAAACTTCATCAGAAGAAGTAGAGCGAACTTTGCCGACTGCTTTTTGAACAGCCTCAGCAAGCGGTGCTTGTTGAACAACTGGCTCATCTTGAGCAGTGGGCATAGGAACAACTTTAGAAGCTGAAGTGTTTAGTTCATAGATACCACGACTAACTCTTGGAATGACCTTGAGCATAGTGTAAGCAGTAGGACCTGTCACTCCCTGCTCTTCAGCAAATGTATACATCTCTTGACGGGTGAAGCTAGTCGCAGTTGGATTAGCATCAGCATAAGCTTGGAGAAGCTTTGTCTGTTTTTCGTTCAATGTTTTCATAATATAGTCTCTCATCAATTTAAGTAGATATTATAACACAATGGAAAGGAATGTCAACATATTTTTTCAATTAATTGTATATTCATTTGGAATAAGAAATCCATTTCTTATGCAATCATCTCAGCAAACTTTTTGGTAATAACTCGGTTGTTCTTTTTCGAGCCGCTGAACTTCTTGAAGGCTTTCGCAATCTGGGCTGGGGTAGCATCAGAGTTCACTTCAAGATCATCAGTCTTACCAGATATCGCTTGACCACGATCAATGATAAGGAATCTTCGATCATAACCGATATCATTATCAACAATGAAAGCACCCGTATTCTTCAACTCTTTTCGAGCGGCTGTTTGCTTGCTAGTCTCCCAAGGGAACAAGCGGTACAATTGCTCTCTGAAGCCACGATTATCAGTAATGAAGAAGTTCATCACAGTAACATCTTTACCCGCTACAGCCTTGATGATCTTAGAAGTATTGTCAAGACCGTCATGATAACTTCTACCCATCTCAACTTTCTTGCCGTTCACTTCAACAATGACCGGAGTTCTCCAGGAATTGTAGCTATTTGAATTGATGATATCAACACCCTGATCTACTCGAATCGAGTTGCTGTCTCCATCAGTTAAAGTGATCAGTCTCATTTTGTCAACTGGGTTTTGTTTGCGAAAGTCTTCAATCGCATACTGCATTGCCATAACCGCTGAGTTAAGAGGCGTGTTGCCTAGTCGCTCAAGAGTAGTCTGAAAGTAGTAAGGCTCGTATGCACAAAATATTGCAGTCTTCAATGCAAACTCTAGCTGGCGCTTATTCATTCTAGAGGAATAAAGTTCGGTCAACTGTAGTTCATTATTCTCGATTCGAGTCGCAACTATATTCGCAGGATTTTTCCACTTCACGGTTCGATCTACTTTATTTGAATATGGGCTAGTGAAGCCAAACACTTGAAAAGGAATACCGACTCGCTTACAAAACATAACCAGTGTAGCAGTCTGACGAATTACAGCAGGCATCACATTGTTCATAGAGCCAGAGTAATCGACTAACATCATCAGACCGTGGCTCTTGCCATCTGCAAGCGTGGTCACTTGCTTGAATAGGTTGTCATCATACTTGTAGGCATGAAGTTTAGCAACATCTAGCGAACCCTTTGTAGAAGTCTTGGCTCGCTTGGTACGATAAGCGGCTTTACGCATTTCAAATTCTTTAGCCATTAGGTTAACAACTGGCTTCGCATCAGCTTGAAACTCTGTCCAAGCTTTTTCAGCTTCAGGAACTCTTGATGGATAATTATCATTGATAAATTCGATTTGCTCTTGGCGAGTCTCAAGAATTTTCTCAAACGGAACAGTGTAAGCTTCATACTCTTCACGACTCATACCTTGAGCAAATATCTTTGCAGAATCATCTAGAAGTTTACTCTCATTATTATGTTGAGCAATATCAGTAGCAACATCATCAAGGTCTTCTACATCATCGCTAGACTCTTTAATGATAGAGTGAATATCGCCGTCATGACCCTTACTGTGATCTTTTTCTTCGTCTTCATCTTCATCAGCGTCATCGGACTCATCAGAACCAGAAGCATTGCCTTTATTTTCTTCTTGAGACTCTTCATCGCCAGAATCTTGAGTCTCTTTACCGTTACCCTTCTCAACCTCTTCACTTGAATCGTCATCACCTTCAGGATTAGACGAATCACTCGGCATAGTGTCTGACTGATCTTGATCTTCAGGAGACTGGCTCGCTTGTGGCTGAGTCTCAGGCTCTTCAAGTTCTTCATTCTTAGATCGTAACCACTCAGCAATCTCAAGAACTACTTCACGAACATCTTCAAAAGTCTCAACAGCCATAGCCTTCTCAAAGTACGGAGTCTCTTCATCAGTAAACTCAACTTCAACAGCGGCACGACCTTTAGACTTGATGTTCAGTTTGTCCATGAAAGGCATCATATTGATATCTTGATCTTTTATGCCGAACAAGTCCATTTCTAGCAACTCATCGTAACCCCTAGTGAAGTTACCGACAAGACCAGGATACTTTCTCATGATCAGTTTTTCAATTCGAATATCTTCAACAACATTCACGAAACTAAATGGAACATTTGGAATGTTCAACTCTTTAGGATCAGATGGAGTATTAAGAGCGTGAGATACTTCATGACCAACAAGTAAGTCGTAAAGATCACTACTCATATCTTTCCAGTTAGGAAGATTTAGTACACGATTGACTACATCAAAAGAAGCAGTAGGGTAGTTACCCTGCTGAACAGTGACGTTCTCATTCGCTAGTAATCGGGCTAGAATTGACTTTTTCTGAAGCATTTGATTCTCTCTATATAACTCAATTTATGGTGATATTATACAAGGATTTTATTCCCGAGTCAACAGGTAATTTGAAAATAATTAGATTTTTTTAGAACATTTTGTTATATACTTATAACCTGGAGTTATAAGGATGAGATTTGAAATTGTATAAATAGATGTGTGAATAGTTTACTATTCCTCTTGTTAAAGATTGACCAGCTTTAATGGTCCGCATATGTTCATGCGTCAAAAGACTACTTTTCTAAGCAACAACGTAATATTTCAAGGAGAAGTACTTATGAACAATCTAATGTATCGTGGTTCAAGCCACGCAGTAAAACCCTCTAAAATCAACCGCAAGTCTGAAAAGACCTATCGTGGTGCAGTTTACACAAAACTACCCAAGAGTGCGAAAGTAGCTGGTCTGCATACTTACCGTGGTGTGCAATTTAGTTCTTAGTTGATATTGGAAAAGAGAAGGGGGCTTTCGCCCCCTTTTTTATTAAGCGTTTGCTAACGCTCTATAGCCAGCGGCAATTACTTTGCGGCTTGGAGTGCTAAGACGGAAGAAAGTCTTAGTGCGACCTTTAGTGTCGGTATGCTTGTTTGCATAGATAGGGAACCCTTTGAATCGTAGGTCACTAACTGTTGCAGTTGCATTACCGCCAAAGCGGGCCTCAATTTGCTTCGCAGTCAAACCTTTATCAGCTACCTGTAGAGCGGCTAACACTTTAGCTTGCTTTGAATCAGCATTTACGTTCAAGTTCATAATAAAACTCCATTAACATAGTTTTCACCGATATAAGACTTCACACTCAGAGTCGGTGGTTCTCCAAGATTCTTTGATTTAACGAGTGTAAGTATAACACAAGGAATTGCTCCTGTCAAGTGTTATTATTCACATTCTTCTTGATCGTCTAAAATATTACCAAACTCATCACATTCAACGATTGATAAAGTCGTGTGTATTTCTTGAACACAGTCAACCTCTTGCCAACCTTCTTCAACGATTCCGAAGTCAAACTCTTCTGCATAGACATTCATGAGATGGTCAAGCATTTCCTCTTTGGCTTCTTCATCTAAGACATCTTCAGAAATAATAATATCCCAGTCAGTAGCACAGCCATCCCACATCTCTAACATCTCTGCTTGATAGTCAGACATCTCATACCATTCGTCTGTCGGATCTGGCAACCAAAGTTCATTTAGATCAAAGTCTTCGCCATAGAAGCTTGTAACATCTTCCATAGTCATTTCTTTTTCTTCTAAACACTCTTTGATCTCTTGATCAGTTTCCGGTACTCTGACTAAGAATGCTCCCCACCGATATGTCTCACTTTTCGTGAGATATGCAGTTTCGCCTTCTATCTCTTTCTTCCAAGTTTCAGTATCAGATACAGCTTTTTTAAACTCAGGCTCAATTCGAAAATACTTCATAATTGTCTCCTATTTCAAAGACTCATTAAGTTCGGTAAATCCACCAACATATGATCTTTGACCATCTTCATCGACAGTAAAAATTTGAGGCACAGTTCGAAACTGTTGCCCCGCTACTTCCATTAACTCGTCTTGCCAAGCAGAGTCTACAGTCGTGAGATCGTGATACTCGAACTGAAGTTCTCTATCGGTTAATAGTCTTTTTGCTTGCACACAATATCCACATACGGGTGTGCCATATACTTCATACTTCATTTTTCTTCAGCCTCCTCGGCTTTTTCAACAAACAATATATCAACAGCAGAAACTACTGTCAGGACAGAGCCAGTGAATAGTATAAAGATATCACTAGATAATATTCCTATTAGTAAGCAGTTCAGTCCAAGAACCAGTGATATAGTCACATGGCACTCTTTCATTATGCGAACAGTTTCTTGAATAAAGTCTTTCATTTTATATTTAAATTTCATAATAATATACCTACATAGGTTAATAATAAGTCCCTTTCGGAACACGCTTTTCTCCCCCTATGGCTTAACTTAGTGACCGTAATTACAGCCAATTATCCACTTCTCTCCAGACAAATCAATATAATTTGATTCAAATTCACCACAACATCCTTGTGATTTAGATTCAAAGAACTCTTTTTTCAAGAACTCATCGCTAACACGATATGCCCTAAAATTATCAGCGTACTCTAAATCGCATCTTGCTTCTTCGTACAGTATAGCATCTATAACTTCTTCAGGTATGTGTCGCCCAGTCATACTGTAATTACCTACATTATACTACAATTATTCGGCTCTGTCAAGCATCAATCCCAAAGTCCCTCGTAATACTTACCAAAGAGTCTGAAGCCGTTGCTTATTCTTTCTCTAATTTTATCCATCTCTACTTTGTACGATTCGTACTCTCGCTCGGAGCAGAAGAATCTTTCTTCCCAGTCATTCGTCTTTTGCTCAAATGCATAGATCATTTCTGCCATGACCCAGTCCCATCGGTCATGTATCGTATCTTCGTGATCACCTCTTAGTTCAAAAGGCACATCTTCTAAGTCAACCATTGGCGAACCATGTTTAGTCTTCGCTAATTGATATAGCATGGGTAATACAATATGTGATAGAGTATCATCCATTGACCAAGTATCGCTAGGATCAATTTTGACTTTAACCTTTCGTTCAGGAACATACCCAAACCACTTTTCAAGATAGTGATTATACCATTTGGGATCTGGGTACTTACCAATTTTTACTTTCATTCTAAGATATCCGCAATCCTGTTCGCTAATTGAATAAACCATTCTTTGTCGTGTCCACGAGTTGTCTCAGCGGCAGTACCAATTCGAATACCACTTGTCTCAACGAATGATCTTGGATCATTTGGAACACCATTTTTGTTCACAGTAATATCGTTCTCTTCAAGTAGATCAGCCGCTTCTCGACCGCTATGC
>VMHT01154510.1_pt1 | contig 11907 bp, 11 predicted proteins | sample 4693611 | NCBI WGS metagenome assembly VMHT01 (sample SAMN12280063, study PRJNA550983) | marine metagenome | isolation source: seawater sampled from same location over 5 years 0.02-0.2 micron viral filtrate | place: USA: collected off the coast of southern California halfway between the port... ...
AATTAAAAGACATATTTGTGAAGGGCAAAGAAAAACCTATACAAATTTATACGTTAGATAGTTATGACAAAAGCACAAGAATCACTTAATAGAATAGAAACTCACGAAAAAGAATGTCTTATACGATATAAAAATATTGAAAAAAGATTAGAGGATGGTTCGCGAAGATTTGATAAATTAGAAACTATGTTATGGGCTGTTTATCCTTTTATTTTAGCCTCAGTTGTTTTATCAAGGTTTTTATGAGTAAGGTTTTGATAGGTATTGTAGTGGTGCTATTGGGCATAACTTATTACCTTTTTACGCAAAATCAAACACTTACAGCAAATAATTTACAACTAGAAGGTGCCATAGCTACACAAGAAGAAGCTATACAAAGCTTACAAGACGACTTCAGTTTGCAAACTACCGAGCTAAACAATCTAGCAAAAAAAAATCAAGCAGCAGAACGAGAACTTAACAGATACGTTAAGTTTATACAAAATTATCAACTAACCTCCAAAATTCTAGAGGATCCTGTAGAAATGGAAAGGAAAATTAATAATGGCACAAAACACATTATGGAAGATATCGAAAAAATCAGCACTACTGTTGATGATCTTGATGACGGCCTCCAGTTGCAGCCTGCTTCCAACTAAACAAATAGAAGTAACTGCAAAACCACTTGAACGAACTATAGTGCAACCTGTTATGCCTCGCGAAATAGATTTACGTGAGCCTATGTGGATTGTAGTAACACCTGATAACGTTGATGAACAGTTAGCAAGAATAGAAAAACAAGAAGGTGAGCTTGTATTTTTAGCTATGACAATACCTGATTACGAAATTATGGCTTACAATATGCAAGAACTAAAAAGGTATATTAATGAACTTAAAGAAGTTGTTGTGTATTATAGGACAGTTACTACAACTAAAAAGGAGCAGTAATATGAAGATATCACAAGAAGGTTTAGCTTTAATTAAAAAGTTTGAAGGTTGCCCAACAGACGAAGATGGTAATGTTGTAAGTTATAGATGTGCAGCAAATGTTCCTACAATAGGTTATGGCTCAACTAAATATAAAGGTAAGCCTGTAGAAGACGGTATGAAGATTAGTATGCAAGAAGCAGAAGATTTACTTATTCATGAAATGGATGAATACGAAGGCTATGTAAACCACATGGTAAAAGTAGATATCAAACAAAATGAGTTTGATGCGTTAGTTGCCTGGGTATTTAATTTAGGCCCATCAAACTTTTCTAGCAGTACGTTATTGCAGAAAATTAACATAAAAGATTGGGATGATGTTCCAAATCAAATTAAAAGATGGAACAAAGCTGGCGGAAAAGTTTTACAAGGCCTCATTAGACGAAGAGAAGCAGAAGCTTTATTGTTTGAGGGCAAGGAGTGGCACGAGGTATAAAATGCCGTTACAAAAAACTATATTTAAACCTGGTATTAACAGAGAAGGAACTGCCTACGATAACGAAGGCGGATGGTTTGATTGTAACTTAGTAAGATTTAGAAAAGGTAGACCAGAAAAATTTGGTGGTTGGCAAAAATTATCATCTGCTACATATCTTGGTACTGCAAGAGCTTTGCACGGTTGGATATCTTTAGGCGGCACTAAATACTTGGGTGTAGGAACACATCTTAAATACTATATTGAAAGCGGAACTGTATTTAACGATATAACACCAATAAGACTTACCACATCAGCAGGTGACGTGACATTTTCTGCTTCAAATGGTGATGCTACTATTACTGTAGCTGACACCTCACATGGAGCTGTAAAGAATGATTTTGTTACATTTAGCGGAGCTTCCTCACTAGGCGGTAATGTTACTGCCGCAGTATTAAATCAAGAATATCAAATAGCAACTATAGTAAATGCTAATAGCTATACAATCGAGGCAAAAGATACATCTGGTACTACCGTAACTGCAAATGCATCAGATAGTGGTAATGGTGGATCATCAGTAGTAGGTGCTTATCAAGTTAATGTAGGATTAGATGTTTATGTTCCTGGAACTGGTTGGGGTATTAACGGTTGGGGTGAAGGAACTTTTGGAAGTACATCTGCTTTGAGTAGCACTAACCAACTTAGATTATGGACACATGATAATTTTGGTGAAGATATAATAATAGGTGCTAGAAATGGTGGTATTTTTAAATGGACTGAAAACAATGGTGTAACAACAAGAGCCGTAGAGTTATCTGGTATTACAGGTGCAAACTTAGTTCCTACTGTTGGCTTACAGGTTATTACATCTGAAGTTGATAGACATTTGATAGTATTAGGAGCTGATCCTATATCAGGTACATCAAGGACTGGTGTTATTGATCCTATGCTAATAGCATTTAGCGATCAAGAAAACGAGTTAGAGTTTGAACCATTATCAACAAATACCGCAGGGTCTTTAAGATTATCATCTGGTTCTAGTATTATTGGTGCGGTAAAAGCTAGACAAGAAATATTAATATGGACCGATACAGCACTATACAGCATGCAATTTGTTGGGCCACCTTTTACTTTTGCTGTAAATTTAATTAATGAAGGAACTGGTCTTATAGGGCCAAAAGCAGCCGTAACTACACCATCTGCGGTATATTTTATGAGTTATAACAACTTTTATTTTTACAACGGTTCTGTAAATACTCTTCCTTGTTCAGTACATAATTATGTATTTGGTGATATAAATCTTACACAATCTTTTAAAATTAATGCTTTTACAATTAAAGATAAAAATGAAGTAGGTTGGTTTTATTGCTCATCTAGCTCATCTGAGATAGATAGATATGTTATCTATAATTATGCAGAAAATTTATGGTTTTATGGCCAATTAGTTAGAACAGCTTGGCTGGATTCTGGTATAGAAAATTATCCTAGAGCCGTAAGTAGTGGTTATTTATTTCAACAAGAAATAGGATTTAATGATGACGGTTCACCTATGACAGGTGTATTTATTGAAAGTAGTGACTTTGATTTAGATGATGGTGAAAGGTTTGCATTTGCTAGGAGAATTATACCAGACTTTAAATTTATACAAGATCCTAACAACGGATCAGTAAATGTAGTAGTAAAAACAAGAAACTTTCCAGGCGATACTTTAGCAACTAATTCTACTAATGAAGTAACTAGCACTACCCAACAATCACATATAAGAGCTAGAGCTAGACAGATGGCCTTACGTATAGAAAGTAATGATGATGCAACAAATGACGGTAATTTATCTATAGGATGGAGGCTAGGTGCTACAAGGATTGACATAAAAACAGACGGTAAAAGATGAGTAAGTTGTTACAAACGCAACTTCCATTAACACAAACGGATGTGACTCCTGACGTTTTTAACCGTCTTATTAGACTATTAGAAATAAATTTAGGCTCAGTTGACCTAGACAATACGCGTCAAGTAAGCGAAAATGAGCTGAATACTATAAATTTTAATGCTGGTAGTATTATTTGGAATACAACATTAGAAGTATTACAGGTATATACTGGCAATAAATGGCTAGATATAGGGACAAGACTTGTAGATGATGGTTTACAAGCAACAAGTACGTTAGGTAAGGTTACTGTTAAAAATAATGGTGCTACATCTATAAAACTTGCTAATTTTGGAAAATAATAGATACTTTATGTATCTGCAAACAACTTAGTTAAGCTATGGAAAAAGACGTACAAAAATTAATAGACGCAGGACAACAGGAAGACTCAGTAATTGTTCATGCTGCACCAGGCGAGATGGTGGTTCCTCCTGTCATATCAGAACAAACCCAACAAATGATTAACCAAGATATGCAATCTGTAGGATTAAATCCTGCTGAGTATATGATTGGTCAAGGATCAGTAAATAATCTTACAGGTTTACAAGAGTTTGGATTCTTATCTAAATTATTTAAAAAAGTTAAAAAGGTAGTAAAAAAAGTAGCACCTATTGCCGTAAGTTTTATTCCTGGTATGCAGCCCTTAGGTAAAGCATTATTAACAGCTGGGGTTGGTAAAGCTTCAGGTATGGACACAAAAGATGCATTACTAGCTGGAGTGACTGCTGGGGTTGGGGCTAAATTAAGTGGTGCTGGAACAGCAGGTAAAGTTGCAGGAGAAACTGCAAAAAAAGGTGTTTTTGGTGGAACGTTAGGACCTAGAATTAGGTCTGGACTAGGTTCTGTATTTAATCCTACTAAAGAAACTGGCATTTTTGGCGGTAAACTAGGTCCAAATATTAGAAGAGGTATTGGAAATATATTTGGTGGAGGATTGGGTACTGGCCAACAAACACCACAGTTTGAAATGATACTGGATGAGGAAGGTAATCCAACTGGCATGTATCAGGAAGTAGGTATTGAAGGATCATCATTTAGTTTATCTGATCTACAACAGGCTGGCTTTATGGATAGAGATGGTAATTTTGTAACACCCACACAACAAACAGGACCATTTGGAGGTACATTAGGACCTAGACTGAGACAAGCATTTTTAGGATCTGGTGATCAATCTGGAGTATTAGGTAATTTAGTAAGTAGCGGTCAACAAACAGGAACACAAAGAGGCCTAGGATTAGGTGGTGCTGGCGGTATTGCAGCACTAGCTGCTCTTTATGGTTTAGCTACTAAAAAAGCAGCAGAAAAAACAGAAGGTGGTTTACGCGATATACGGTTATCTACAAGACCTGATTTATTACCGCAAGCAACATTCCAAGGTTTTGATGTTGGTGTAAGACCAGGTATGTCTTATGGTGGTGGTATGGGTTTTAGTGAGTTAGATATGCGTATGGGCGGACCATCTGAAGGCCCTGGTACTGAAACAAGTGATGATATACCAGCTATGTTAAGTGATGGCGAGTTTGTGATGACAGCTGCTGCTAATAAAGGACTTGGCGGTTTTAAAATAGAAAAGAACAAGGATAGCTTAACCATTTTCCCAACTGGTAAACCAGATAGAGAGCAAGGCTTTAAAAACAACGACAAGCTTATGAAGTTTTTTGAAGGTTATCAGGACATGATGAGTTAGATATGGGATTTTTAAGTAAAGCATTTAGAAACAGAGGTCTTATAGAAAATTTATCAAGAGATCCTGTTGCACGTATTGAACCTATTGCACCACTTTTAAATCCTATTGGTAGTTTTCCACAAATACCTCAACAACCTATAATTCCAATTAGACCTTTACCTAAAGAGCAACCTATTGTTCCATTACCACCAACTAATATAGGTGGACCACCTTTGGACACATCTTTAATACCCGAAAGAGAAATATTAGAAAGACCGATTATCCCACCAAGTCGTGGTATCATAGGATCTAACCCAATTATAGAATCTGGAACAGGTGGAATTGGGGCTAGACCAGATTTACCACAATTACCAAGAAGCAGTTTGTTTGGGGGCAAGGGTATGCGTGATGATTTTATGTCTATAGAAAGATTAGATGAGCCTATAAGAGAAATACAACCACGCCCTGTAACAAAAACTAGTACGCTGCCTGAAGGAGTTGATGAAGGCGGAACATATTATACCGACTCACAAGGTAATCGTATGTATCAACCTCCTATGGCAAAAGCAGATCCAGGCTCGTTTGTGTCACAAGTCATGCCAACTCCTATAAACTTAGCTACAGGTAAACCAAATCCAAATCCATTTGCATCTTTAAATGAATCTAGTGAAGCAACTTTACCAATTGCAACACCTAAACCTTTAACGGCTACACCAGTACTTACACCTGATCAAGTTATAGAATCTGCCCCTACCATGCCAGCTGCAGTGGCAACAGATGTGGGGGCAGTACCTACGACTATACCGCAAGATGTTAGAGGCCAAGTTGATCCTGTATTAGCACAACAAGATGTATTAGAAGAACAAACTGATCCTTTGTTAAGAGCATTATATTTTGGAACTGCAGATCAGCCTGGATTTATAAATCAATTACAACAAGCTACAGCAAATCTTATTGGTAGTGATGTACCGTTACAACAAACAGCAGGGCTTAGTGAACTAGAACAACTTGCACAAGATAGAGCATTATCTGATCTTGGCGTAGCAGAACCTTTTGTTGGTGAGTCAGCAGATTTAATTAGAGGCACTACAAAACAGTTTGATCCTAGTATGACACAACAATTTTTTAATCCTTTTGAAGATCAGGTTGTGCAACAAACTATACAAGATGTTTTAGAAGCTGGAGAAAAAAGAGATATTCAACAAAGAGCAAGAGATATACAGACAGGCGGTTTATCAGCTTTTGGCTCTAGAGCTAGGCTAACTGCTGCTGACCGTCAAGAAGCTCTTGGTAGAGGCTTAGCTGAAGCACTAGGCGGTATAAGACAAGCAGGCTTCGGTCAAGCACAAAGAGATGCACTATCAACTTTTGCACAACAAAGACAAGCAGAACAACAAGCAGCAAGAGATATAGGACAAGTCGGTTCTACCTTAGCTGATTTACGTGCAAGAGAAAGAGCTGGACTTGCAGGCTTTGGTCAAACAGGTAGAGGTATAGATGAAACTGCTTTATCTAGATTGTTCCAGCAACAAGTTGATGCACAAGGCAGACCGTTACAAGCATTACAACTTACTGGATCTTTATTACCTCAGTTCCAAGCAGGCCGTACAACTATAGAATCTGATTATAGATTACCTGTAGATCCGAGTGCTAGAGGATTAGGAGCTGCCTTAAATGCATATACTGCACTAGCACCTGGGCAAAGTAATGATTTATCAGGACTAGGAGCAGCTTTTAGTGGTTATGGTGCAACATGATAGGAGAAACTATAGTAACAGCACCAAGAATATCAACTGATATTGAAGTAGAGCCAATACAAATTGATACGTCATTCCAAGATATAAGTAGTGAACTAGCTGAGCTTGAAAAACAAGTACAAGAATTACAACAAAGAAAACAAAGTTTAATAGGACAATCCCAGCAAGGCTTGGGTAGATTTGCACCTCAAGAAATGTTTTCGTTTACAGATCCTAATTTTCAGGGCGGTAAACAGATGTTTGTTAAAGACTTTGATAATTTAATAAATCCCTTATTAGAAAGAATACAAACTCTCAAAGAATTACAGACTACTAAAATAGATCAAGCTGGTATTAGTCCTGCTCCTATAAAAGTTGATCCAGATCCAATACAAACACAAATAGATGAAATTAATTCTGGAATTGCTGATCCAGAAGTGCCGACTACATTAACTACAGAAATACCTGATGCAGGTGATACTACAAATGAAGAAGATCAAGAGGATACAGAATCTTCTGTAAGTGAATTTTTTGGTGGTAGAAATTTTAAAACTTTTTTGAGGAACGTTGGACAAGCTTTAACTGAAACAGGTCAAATGGGTGAGGGATTGGCTGTTGGGTCTGCGGCAGCAGCTAGAGAAATTGCAGCAAGAGAGTTAGCTAAAGAAAAAGAATTAGCTGAATTAGCAAAAGAAGCTTTAGAAAAAAGTTTAGAGGGTATTAAACCAGCAGATGCAGAAAAACTTGGTACAGCAGAAAAAAATATTAATACTAATATAAAAAAATTTAACGATACTCAACAAAAAATAAGAAGTGTTGATGAGGCTATATATTATCTTAAAAATGATACTAGGTTTGGTGGTGGTATAGGTTTTCTTGGTTTACTAGGTAAATTTAAAGACGATTTGTATGCAATTGCTGGTATAGGGAGAAATGATGATACAGGTTTTGAAGGGTTGGAAACTAGAACTAAAGTAGATGCAATTTTAAGAGTTTTACAACAACAAGGTGTAAGAGAAATTTTAGGTGAAGAAGGAAGTAGAGCAATTTCTAATTTAGATAGAACTTTAGTTGGAGAAATATTTGGTACATTAACAACTAGGACTACGTTTGCTGAAATAATTAAAAAATTAGAGGATAGTCGTGCAAGATTTCAAAGAAGTCAAGAATTAAATAGAGATAATGTAATTAGTGATGTTAATTTAATCACCAATATAAATATACCTTCTGGCATATTAGGCACAGTAAAACAACCTGGCACTCAACGTCAACAGATTGGTTCAATAATTGATTATTTACCATCAACAGATTCTACTTTCACCCCAAATATAGATCAAAATATAGCAGGTGAGGCAGATATTTTTGAAAATCCAGAAGATTTAAAAAGAAAAGCTTTAGAATCTTCAGGTATTAACACAAATACCCCAAACCCTTACCCTTAAATATGCCTAGATATAAAATAAATGTCAGCCCTACCGTCTCTCGCGTAGTTGAAGCTGATAATATAGAAGAGGCTAAAAGAATAGTAACTAATGAAATCGTAAAAGGCATTGTATCCCCAATTTATGATGATTTATATTTTGATTACACATCTGGTGTAGAGGACAGACAACTTAGAAGAGAATTAGCAATAGCAGATGATGATAATGATAAACGTGCTGTTCTTACTAAAAGACTTGGATCTGACGGATTTATACAAAACACAAAAGGCGATTTTGCAATTACACCAGAAGGCATGACTGAGTTAGGATTACCGTTTAAAAGCATTTCTTTACAAGATGGCTATAAGGTAAATAAAAATACGGTTATAGATGCTAAAGGCATACAAAGATCAGATTTAGCAGATTATATGGGTATAACTGGTCCAATAGTAGGTGCAATAGCTTCATTTAGCCCACAGTTAAGGATTATAAAAGGATTAACTGCTTTACTTGGCGGCAATAAACCAGTTGCAAGAATATTAACTTCTGGCATAGGAACAGCTGGCGGAAAAGGCGTTGAAGAAACTGTTGAATATACAAGAGGTGTTCAAACACAAGAAGCTGAAGATATAGCAAAACTTTTAGGTACAGAGTTTTTATTAGGTTTTGGAGGACAGACTTTGGGTGAAGGTGTAAGTGCTGCCTTTAAATATTTACTTGGTCCAAAATTATCACCTAATAATGTAAGGTCAATAAATCAAGCTTCTAAGGGAAGATCCCAATTTGATGTTAATAAATTAGATACAGATTTAGGAAGACCAGCTACGGAAAAAGAAATACAAAAAGCAGTTAAAGATGGAAAAGTTTTTGTTGGTGATGCTTTTCGTGCATCATTTGGAACTTTAGGTGCTAGATTACCTGCTAGGGGTCAACAAATTTTAGAAGAAGTTACAGGTAGAGAAACTAGAGTTAGGCCAAGCACTACCTATTTAATGAACGAAGTTAAACGTATTGGTAATTTAAAGGACAAAGAGGTTTCATTGTTGACTGATCTAGTTGACGACTATACAGCTGGTAGAATTACAAGCCAAGTTGATGAAATTGCAAAAAATTATAATAAAACAGAAAAAGATTTAACTAAAGAACTTAAGTTTTTAGTTGAGGATATTGTTGATCGTTCTTTCGCAACAGGCGGTTATAAAAATGCACCAGGCGTAAGAGAATTAGGTAATGATATTAGGGATGTTTTGGCAGAAGCAAAAAAAACCGTAAATCAAGAGGTTGGTGCAGAATATGCGGTTGTTGATAGTATTTTTGATCAAATGTCAGATCCATTAATAACAAATTCTGTAAGAAAAGAAGTTAATTCAACAATAAATCAATATGCTAAAGAAGCTAAAGAAATTATTGAAAATTACAAAGAAACAGATGTGTTTTGGAGGCTAAACACTCCTGGTGCAACTATAGATAGCAACACTATTATGGTTATAGAAAAAGGTTTGGATGATTTAGTAAACTTATCGTCTAAGGGTCAAGCTAATTTAACACAAGTAAGAAATGCAATAGATGGCATAAGGGAACAATCATCTATATTACCTTTACATGAACAAAGAATTGTTAAAAGAGTTTTAAGAAAATTTGATGATAGTGATGTTGGAGGTTCTGATAGTATTCTTACAAGTCTAGAAAAAAATGGGGCTAGTAAATTTAAAGTAGAAATAGCAAAACAAAATGCACAAGTCTTAGCTCGTATGGAGCCAAAAATTGATTTAACACAAAACGATACATTAACAATTAGAGATGCTGTTACTTTGTTAAGACGTGCAAATGAAAAAAGTTTTACAAGAAATTTACCATTTGATAATGCAGTATTAGCTAGAATTAAAGCTGATGCTTTAACAAAAGGTGCTACTGATGCAGACGAAATATTTAGCAAATTAATTTATAGTGGAACACGTAAGGATCTTGAAGATTTTTTTGATGCTCTAGGACAATATGACAATTATGCAAGAAATATTATAAAGGATCCTACTAAATCAAATAACGTAAATTATTTAAAATCACAAATTAAAAAAAGGTTGTTTGCAGATGCTTTTCAAAACAGTACTGATGTAAATACTGGCAATATAAATTTTGGTGCTTTTGTAAGAAGTATAAGAAAATTTGATTCTGAAAATGAAGGTAAATTAGAAATATTATTTAGCGACAAAGGTGGTAAGAGCGTTGCTACTAAGTTTAGACAAACAATAGCACAATTAAGTAAGATTGATCCAAAACTAAGAGCTTCTGAAGTGAAAAAATTAGTTGACGAGTTACCAAAAGAAACAGGGCTTACCGCAAGCTCTCAAGGAGAAAAATTTATTGATGGACTAGATTCGTTAGCTCAAGCAGCTGCAAGAAGAGAAAAATTTACTACCAATAAAAATATATCAGAACTACCATCTAAACCTGTTGATGAAATAGTAGAAACAATATTCAGACCAGGCAATAGCCGTAATATTGAATTTATAAAACAAAATGTAGATGCAGATACTTTTAAGAAAATACAAGATGCGAGTTATGTAAGATTATTAAAAGATTCAATAGATTTTGGACACAACGATAGAGGTATGCTTACAGATGTTTTTAGGCACAAAAATTTATCAAACACACTAGAAAAATATGGAGACACAACACTTGAATCTATGTTTGGTAAAGAAGTTACTACTGGATTAAAAGGATTAGTAGAAACTATAGATTTACTTACAAAAGGTGAGCCAGGTCGTGCTAGAATGGCAGGTGGTATAGTGGCTGCTAGTTTTGGTATAGGGTTACTATTAAAACCCTTGGCCGTATTAACTGTGGTGCCAGCTATAGCTGTGTTAAAAGAAATTATTTCTAGTCCAAGATTACTTAGAGCCTTAACCAAAACTGATTATGATTCAATTTCAGCTGTTATTGATGGAATTAATGCGGCACTTTTACAAACAGGTGCAAGAGGCGTAGATTTTTTACGTGGAGAAATAAAAAGAGAAACATCAGACCTTATTCAGCAAGCCAGAGATACAGATGAGTTTAGAGAAATACAAAGTCAAGTAAAGCAACCAATATCACCACCACAAACTCCAGTTACTTTGCCTATTGTAAAACCTGCACCAAGAGCTTTTGAACAAGATGAAGCAGCTCGTAGAGATTTTGCTAGGAGATTATTTGGTGAAGAGGTTATATAAGCCCTATTTCATCCCTATCAAAACCTAACGGCACATCTGATAAACATGTAAGATGTTCCTTTGGTATGTGTATATAGGGTTCATTATCTTCGTCATAATTAGGAGTTGCATTTATATTCATACGGATATCGTATTGATGTTTAGGCATCCATTCATGCATCCATATACCGTCTGTCATACCGTAAACTACAATAAATGGATGTCCTGTAGATTGTGCAAATGAAGCACCTTTGCGTAGTTTATTTGCTGATAGTATAAAAGTATCATACTTATCACTAGCAAAACTGCGGCATTTGATTTCACACCAATACCATTTATTAGCAGATTCTATCCAGTAATCAATACTGTAGCTTACTGGTAGTTTATGACAGCTTACTTGCCACAGGCCTTCAATAAAACCTGCAACCCTATCCTCTCTTTTTTTATCTTGTATTGTTTCAAAACTTGGTGTTTTAAACATAATTACCTCCTATTCCTCAAAAAATGTAGGATCGACAGCGACAAACCTTTTGGTTGGTCTACCCTTACCGCCTACTTTAATATCTATTTCCTGGATTTCTCCAGCGT
>VMHT01001835.1_pt1 | contig 11906 bp, 10 predicted proteins | sample 4693611 | NCBI WGS metagenome assembly VMHT01 (sample SAMN12280063, study PRJNA550983) | marine metagenome | isolation source: seawater sampled from same location over 5 years 0.02-0.2 micron viral filtrate | place: USA: collected off the coast of southern California halfway between the port... ...
ACAAGCTAACCTTACACCATTGATACTTGCCCTGGGAGGATAATAAGATAATATGGCAGTCGCACCAGTCAATAAGTTTATTACAATCGCTGTCCCTGTTGCACCAGGAGAGCAAAAACTTTATGAGGTTCCCACAGGAACTTCTGCGATTTTGCTGTATGCACAAGTTGCCAATGTTGGAATCGGAACTTATCCAACAGCAACTTTAATTCATAGAAGAGAGTCAAGAAGCACAGGTAATCAGAGAGATATCAGAGTAATCAAAGATATTGAGATTCCACCTAATGATGCTGCCATTCTGATTGATGGTAGATTGGTACTAGAGAAGACTGCCACTACGTTTGACAGGTTGTATATGACCGCCAAACAAACTGGTGTCAGCACAGTCTATGATGTCAAATATCACGAACCTGCTGGTGTGGCAACTGTCACGACCATGGACCCACACGGACTTGAAGCAGGTAATGAAATTACTCTTGCTGGACTTGCATTTACTTGCCTTGGAAGCACGGGTATTACAACAACAATATTCCCAGATCCTCAGCAGTCTTATACAGTTGATAGTATTACTGATACTGTGGGAACTTCAAGAACATTCACAACATTTGTTGGTGGTTCACTGGGGTATGTTCATATATTTAATCCTGCTATCCACTACTTTGTGCGTTCTAAGGTAGAGTCTATCACAGACAATACTGGCACAAAATATACTCCAACCACAGCAGACTATAGTGGAAAGACTGGTAATTTAGTTCTTACCATGCCTTCTCATGGTCTTACGGTTTCTAATACTGTAAGTATTGCCACTTCTTCTTTAGTATTTACCTGTACTCAAGATAATAATTCCACAGAGCACGCATATCCAAGACCTACAGATCCTGTTGCTGGTATTCAAACTGCTATTTCTGCTGTGACTGCAAATACCATTACTGTTTATGTTGGTGTTTCAACTGCTGGTGGATTGGTCGCACCACTCCAGATGGAATTCCTGGCAAGTATTCTTGAAAATACCACGGCGTAATAAAATATGGCAGACGCAAGAAAACCGACGCAGCGATATCTTAGTGGTAGAGTCAAGATTGTCAATAATGTCGGTCTGCATACTGACCGACATCTTTATGTTTCTCCAGGTGAGGTAGAACCAAACCTAGGATTTCCTGGTGAAAAAAGTGTTCCATTATCCAACACTTATTATCAACTAATTACCATTCCTAATGGTGATGCTTACGATAGATATTGGCAAGAGCAACCTGGATTACAACCAGGTGGCATTAGTGTTTTTGATGAAGGAACTCTAATTGGTGTTGCCAATAGTATATCTAAGATTAACTTCGTTGGTACTGGTGTCACTGCTACTGCTAGTGGCACTATTTCTACCATTACAATTGAAAGTTCCGATGCTAGAGTAAGGGTTTCCGAAAATCCCCCAACAAATCCAACACCACAAAATGGCGATTTGTGGTGGGATAGTGATGTTGGTGAACTTTTTCTTTATTATGTGGACGCTGACAGTGCTCAGTGGGTAGAAACTTCTGGTGGTAGTGAAACTGTAACCGTATCTGATGATGCTCCACCTAGTCCAAATAGTGGTGATTTATGGTGGGAAAGTGATACATCTCGTTTAAAAATATATTATAATGATGGTAATGGTGCTCAGTGGGTTGATGCCAACGCTGGTCTGTTAGATGAAATGGGGAGTGGAGGTAAATTTGTATCCACCAACGCTGGTATTCATACATTATCTAATGTCGGTATAGGAACCACTAATCCCCTTGCTGCTGCCAATCCTTCAAATACCATTATTCTTTCTGCTGGTATCGTAACAGCAAATTATTACTATGGTGACGGTTCAAATCTTACAGGTGTTGGTGGAACGGTTGCCATTTCATCAACTGCACCAGCAAATCCTGAAATTGGTAATCTATGGTGGAACAATTTAAGTGCTAATCTTGCCGTTTATTATGCTGATGCTAATAGTAATCAGTGGGTAGAAGTATCTGAAGGACCTATGGGTCCTCAAGGTGTTCAGGGTGTTCAAGGTGCTACTGGTGCTGGATCACCTGGTAGTACAGGTCCCCAAGGTGCACAAGGCGTTCAAGGTGCCACTGGTTCTGGTGGTTCCACAGGTTCCACTGGACCTCAAGGTGTTCAGGGTGCTCAAGGTAATCAAGGCGTTCAAGGTGCCACTGGTGCAGGATCTCAAGGTGCACAAGGCGTCCAAGGTGCTCAAGGTGTTCAGGGTGCTACAGGTCCAACGGGACCTCAAGGTGTTCAGGGTGCTCAAGGTAATCAAGGCGTTCAAGGAGCACAAGGTGTCCAAGGTTCTACGGGTTCTGGTGGTTCCACAGGTTCTACAGGACCACAAGGTGCTGATGGAAACTTTGGTGGTGCCACTTTTGACTATACTTTTAGTACAAATACGACAGATTCTGATCCTGGAAATGGAACTTTAAAGTTTGATAATTCGGATTTATCATCAGCAACTAAGATGTTCATTGATGATGTTGATGATGGATCAAATAATATTGAGACATTTTTAAGAACTATTGATGACAGCACGTCCACCATTAAGGGACATGTTAGAGTTTCTAATAGACTTAATGCAGCAGACTTTGCTCTGTTCACAATTACTGATACAAATGTTGAAGCAACTGGATATCACAAAGTAACCGTATCTTATGTTTCTGGTTCCACCTCCTTTAGTAATAGTGAAGATATAATTGTTACTTTTGCTAGAACCGGCACTAAGGGAGATACTGGATCTCAAGGTAATCAAGGCGTTCAGGGTGCTACAGGTCCTCAAGGTAATCAAGGCGTTCAGGGTGCTCAAGGTGATGATGGTGCAAATTCAAGTGTAGCTGGTCCTCAAGGAGCACAGGGTGTTCAAGGATCTCAAGGCGTTCAGGGTGCTACAGGTCCTCAAGGAAATCAAGGTGTTCAGGGTGCTACAGGTCCTCAAGGAAATCAAGGTGTTCAGGGTGCTACAGGTCCTCAAGGTAATCAAGGAAGACAAGGTGCTCAAGGAAATCAAGGTGTTCAAGGTTCTCAAGGTGGTTTATCAACATACGCAGTTCCTTCGGGTGGTATAATATTATGGTCTGGAGCATCTAACGCTATTCCAAGTGGGTGGGTTCTTTGTAATGGTTCTAATAGTACACCAGACTTAAGAAATAGATTTGTTGTTGGTGCGGGTGATAGTTATGCAGTTGATGCTACTGGTGGTGCTGCGAGTGTAACCCTTTCAACAGATCAATTACCAGCACATAGTCACTCAACTCCAAATCATAGTCACTCATTCAGTGCAACTACAAGTAGTAACACCCACAATCACACTTGGGATCGACAAGATGCTCAAAATGATCAGGGTTATCGCCCTTGGCCAGCAAGTAATAATGATTGTGTTAGAACAACTGCTAATACTGGAGATAACACACACTCTCACTCAGTTAGTGGTACAACAGGAAATGCAAACCCCTCAACAAATAATACTGGTAGTGGAAACTCTCATGAGAACAGACCACCATATTATGCTTTGTGTTATATCATGAAGACCTAATAAATATTCAAAAAATAGATAATGGCGGTATTTAATTTTCCAAATAGTCCAACACTTAATGATATCTACACAGAGAACGGTGTTTCTTTCAAGTGGACGGGATTAATTTGGGAAAGATTTTCTGCTAGTCAGGGTGCCCAAGGTTTCCAAGGTAGTCAAGGTGCTACGGGTGCTCAAGGTGCTCAGGGAGTTCAAGGTGCTACAGGACTAACAGGTCCTCAAGGTAATCAAGGTGTTCAGGGTGCTACAGGTCCTCAAGGAAATCAAGGAAGACAAGGTGCTCAAGGTGTTCAGGGTGCTTCTGGTGTAGGAAGTCAAGGCGTTCAGGGTGCTCAAGGACATCAAGGAGTTCAAGGTGCACAAGGCGTACAGGGTTCCACAAATAATTTAACAATATCTACTAGTCCACCAGCATCTCCTAGTTCTGGTGATATGTGGTGGGATAGTGATGATGCTATATTAGCAGTTTATTATGATGATGGTTCTGGATCACCCTCTGCACAGTGGGTGGAAATTGCAGCAGGTCCTAATGGAAATCAAGGTGCCCAAGGTGCTCAAGGAGTTCAGGGTGCTACAGGTTCTGGTGGTTCCGCAGGATCTACGGGTAATCAAGGTGTTCAAGGTTCTCAAGGACATCAGGGTGTTCAGGGTGCCCAAGGTGATGATGGTGCCGATTCATCTGTAGCCGGACCTCAAGGAAATCAAGGTGTTCAAGGTGCTACCGGACCTACAGGTCCTCAAGGTAATCAAGGTCGTCAGGGTGCTATAGGTGCTCAAGGAGTTCAGGGTGCTGGTGGTGCCGATTCATCTGTATCCGGACCTCAAGGTGCTACCGGACCTACAGGTGTTCAAGGAGCTCAAGGCGTTCAGGGTGCTACGGGTCCTCAAGGTAATCAAGGAGTTCAGGGTGCTGATGGTGCCGATTCATCTGTATCTGGACCTCAAGGAAATCAAGGTGTTCAAGGTGCCACAGGTTCTACAGGTCCTCAAGGTGCCCAAGGTGCTCAAGGAGTTCAGGGTGCTGATGGTGCAGATTCAAGTGTGTCTGGACCTCAAGGTGTCCAGGGTGCTCAAGGAGTTCAGGGTGCTACAGGTGGGACAGGTCCTACAGGTCCTACAGGATCTACAGGTTCTCAAGGTAATCAAGGTCGTCAGGGTGCTACAGGTTCTGGTGGTTCAACAGGTGGCACTGGACCTACAGGTCCTACAGGTCCTCAAGGTAATCAAGGTCGTCAGGGTGCTATAGGTCCTCAAGGTAATCAAGGTCGTCAGGGTGCTACAGGTTCTGGTGGTTCAACAGGTGGCACTGGACCGTCTGGACCAACAGGACCGTCTGGACCAACAGGACCTCCTGGACCAAACACTAACATCTCATCACATGTTACTCCATCATCAAACAACACTTATGATATAGGAACCTCTTCTGTTCGTTGGCGTAACGTTTACACTAATGACCTTCAACTATCAAATGAATCAAGAAAAGATATTGGTGGTAATAATATAGATGGAACTTGGGGTGATTACACAGTCCAAGAGGGTGAGAATAATTTATACTTAATAAATAATCGTAATGGTAGGATGTATAAATTTAATCTTACAGAGGTTGATTGTAAATAATGGCTGCGTTTAATTTTCCATCATCTCCAGCACTAAATGATACGCACACTGAAAATGGTGTAACTTTTAAGTGGAATGGTATATTATGGAGAAGAGTAGGTGATCTTGGAGCACAAGGTATTCAAGGTGTTCAAGGAGCTCAAGGCGTTCAGGGTGCTACGGGTCCTCAAGGTAATCAAGGAGTTCAGGGTGCTGATGGTGCCGATTCATCTGTAGCCGGACCTCAAGGTGCTCAAGGTGTTCAAGGATCTCAAGGCGTTCAGGGTGCTGATGGTGCCGATTCATCTGTAGCCGGACCTCAAGGTGCTCAAGGAGTTCAAGGTGCTCCCGGTCCTCAAGGTAATCAAGGTGTTCAGGGTGCCCAAGGTGATGATGGTGCCGATTCATCCGTATCCGGACCTCAAGGTGCTCAAGGAGTTCAAGGAGCACAAGGCGTTCAAGGTGCCACTGGTGCAGGATCTCAAGGTGTCCAAGGTGCTCAAGGAACTCCAGGTGGTACTGGTCCTCAAGGTGTTCAAGGTGCTCCCGGTCCTCAAGGTAATCAAGGTCGTCAAGGTGCTACCGGTGCAGGATCTCCTGGTGGAACAGGTCCTCAAGGTAATCAAGGTCGTCAAGGTGCTACTGGAACTGGTGCTACTGGTCCCTCAGGACCAACTGGTCCCTCAGGACCAACTGGAGGTACGGGACCAACTGGTCCTACAGGTCCTCAAGGATCTGCTGGTGAAGCAAATGCTCAACTGACTATTTTCACTTCTAGTGGTACATTTACTCCACCAGCGGGAACTGCTAGTTATATTGTTTGGGTAACTGGTGGAGGAGGTGGTGGCGGCGGTGCCAAAGGTGAATATGATGATAGTAGTATCCCAGCTTATAGTGGTAGTGGTGGTGGTGGAGCAACTGTTATTCGTAGATATAGTTCTACTGAAATGGGTTCATCAGCATCCGTTACAGTAGGAGGTGGAGGTGGAGGTGGTAACTCTGGTCAAGGACAGGCTAATTCAGGTGGATCTTCTTCATTCAATCCTGGTGGATCAGGTGCAACAATTACTGCTAATGGTGGCACAGGTGGATACAGGGCTGATGAAACTACCTCTAACGGAGGTTCTGGTGGAAGTGGAAGTGGTGGACAATACGGTTTTAATGGTGGTGATGGACTGAGAGGAAACTTTGGTGGTGGAGGATCTGAATTTTATGAAGAAGGAGGTCGGTCTTTCTATGGAAACAACACGTATGGTTCTGGAGGTGATGGTAGAAGAAGATTTATTAATGGTTGGATAGATGGTGGGAGTGGTAATGGGGGTATTATTGTTGTTAAATCTTTCTAATGCTTCGTAATCCAATTGATGTTGTTACTGTATGCAAAATACAGAAAATAATTGAACCTTATGTAAATTCAATAATTTCTAAACAGAATCATGTTTCTGACTGGGAATATTATATTTCTGAAGAATATCTACTTAATAGTTTTTGCGAAAATATACCTAAAAACAAAGATAATAACATTTTCAGACTATATGGATATGTTGCAATGCATGATCAATTGATTAGTATTGTTGAAAAATTTTATCCTAATTATCAAATAATACGAAGTGGTGACTTTCATTATCCCAAGACAGGATACATGGGATGGCACACAAACCATGATAATCCTCTTGAAAGAGTTTATATTACATATTCTACTGAAGAGAGAAAGTCATTTTTCAGATACTTAGATAATGGTAAGATAATCACTGACTATGATAATAAAGGTATAACCGTTCGTCAGTTTAAAGTAACTGGTAAACCACCATATTTTTGGCACTGTGTTGGTAGTGAATGTGATAGACTAAGTTTTGGGTACACACTAAATAAAAACAAAAACAATGGCTAGGTATGCACTCGTTGATAGCACCAATATTGCTGTAAATATTGTTGAATGGGACGGTGACACTGCAATATGGACACCGCCAGAGGGGCAAACTGCCGTGGCAATTGGAACTAGTGCTGTCGGTATTGGTATGACCTACACTGGTGCAGGTTTTATAATTCCAGAACCTGAGAGTGATGAATTATCCCCCGAACTTAATTGGGCACAGATCAGAGAAGTGAGGGATTCCTTACTTGCAGAAAGTGATTGGAGAATATTTCCAGGCAGTCCCTTAAGCGATGAAAAGAAAGTGGAGTGGCATACTTACAGGCAAGCATTGAGAGATTTACCTACCAATACAAGTGATCCAGCAGACCCAACATATCCCACTCCCCCTACATCATGAAGACCTAAATAATCAAAAAGCGTAGATAATGGCGGCTCTTAATTTTCCTGCAAGTCCTAGTAACGGTGATACTTATTCCGCTAATGGAATGACATTCACTTATAATGGGACCGCTTGGATTAGAGGGGGAGATCCTGGAGCACAAGGAGCACAAGGTGTTCAAGGTGCCACTGGTTCTACTGGTCCAACAGGTTCTACTGGATCCACTGGTCCAACAGGATCTCAAGGTGTTCAAGGGGCTCAAGGTGTTCAAGGTGCTACTGGATCTACAGGTCCTCAAGGTGTTCAAGGTGCAGCAGGACCTAATACGATTGATGACTTCATAGTTCATAATGGAGATACTGATACTAAATTTGGATTTGCTGCTGCCGATACAGTTACAGTAGAGACTGGTGGTAGTGAAAGACTTCGTGTAACTTCTGGTGGCAATGTAAACATTGGTGGTAATTATACAGAAACATCTCATCCTCTCAATATAACTGATGCAACTAAACCATCCCTTTGCTTACATACAGGGACAACACAGCGTGCTGATTTCTCTGCTACAAGTGGTATAACCAGCATTAGAAGTTATTCTAACAGTCCATTTACCATAAACATTGGTGGTTCTGGAGAAACTGAAGCACTTCGTATAGATGCAAGTGCTAACGTCCTCATAGGAACCCAGACCGCTACTTCAGAATTAACTGTTAAAGGTGGTGGAACAGTTGCAGCATTTGAAGGAACTGGTGGTTCTGGTTCTATACTGATAAAAGATGTTGATGATGGTTCATTGGCATATATGGTTGTTGATGGTGGCAATTTTGATATCCAAACTTCAGGTAGTAGTTATTCTACAAAACTTCGTGTAACTTCTGATGGTAAAGTTGGTATTAATACCACAACTGGTTTTGATACATCAGTTGGATTAGCCGTAAGAAATGGTGCTTCTGGTTCTGATCATACAATGATTGATATCATTGCCAATACCAATGAGACTGCTAGATTGGTATTCAGTGATGATTCTGATCATAATCAAGGTAGATTACAGTATAATCATACTGGAAATTCTTTAGCTTTCTATACTAATGGAAATAATGAAAGACTTCGTATAGATTCAAGTGGATCGGTTGGTATCGGAACTGTTAATCCACTAAATGGTTTAGATGTTAATCAAAGTGAGGGAAGACTAAGAGTTAATAGGTTTAGTCATCTGCTCATGCAGAATAAAAATAACTCAACAACTGATTATTGGGGAATTTCTGTAAGAAATGGTGGAGAACTTGATATTGGATATGGAACTCCTGACGGTAATAGTCTTGTAGGTGGAGATAAACTTACTATAACTTCTGGTGGTAACCTTTCTATTACTGATGGTGATTTAGTTATTGGAACAAGTGGTCATGGTATTGACTTCTCTGCCACATCTGGTACAGGAACATCCGAAGTTCTTGATGATTACGAGGAGGGTACTTGGACTCCTGTTCCAACTGATGGTAGCAATACGTCACCATTAACTAACATTCAGTGTAGATACACAAAAATTGGACGTTTAGTATACATTAGGGGCTCTTTACTTAATATTAATACAACTGGATTAACATCAGGAAGCACCATTTCTATATCAGGACTGCCTTTTGCGCTTGCACCTAATGCAACAAATGCTAGATGTGCATTTCCAGTTGCCACCGACGCCATAACAACGACAAAAGGTGTGGTGGCTTCAATTTCTGAAAACTCAACGTCTTTTCAGCTTTACGAAGTAGACGATGCAGTTTACGGCACCAGCATAAAAGTATCTGCTCTAGTACATGGTGACGCAGACATTTGGGTTAACTTCAGCTACGAAACCGCTTAAGCGTCAGCCCGCAACGGCTCAAAACTAGCCTAAACCTATTTCGTCTGGAGGACGTTCTTAATGGCTATTACAAAACGACTTGAATACAAAGAAGAAATCCTGCCCAATCAGGTCATCCAAATCCGCACCACCACTGTGGTCGAAGAAGATGGTGTTGAGCTTGCACGTAATCATCACCGCCACGTTGTTGTCCCAGGTGATGACGTAACCGGTGAAGTGCAGGAAGTGCAAGACATTGCAGCAGCACTGTGGACTGCTGATGTAATTGCTGCTTATGCTGCATCTATTGCAGAAGCTGAGTGATAGTAAACCGCCCCATGACTATCACTATTACTTGGTCCATCAACACCAAGAAATTATTTTAGTGGGTACTTAGTAGGATAAATAGTCAAAAAAGTGTAGATAATGGCGCTAAATTTTCCCAATAGTCCTAGTCTTAACGATATCCATAATGAAAATGGAACTAGATGGCAGTGGGATGGATCTTCTTGGGTTCGTGTAGTTAGCGCCGGAAATCAAGGTTTTCAAGGTGCCATAGGAGCACAAGGTGTCCAAGGTGCTCAGGGTGTTCAAGGTGCCACTGGCGCAGGATCTCAAGGTGTCCAAGGTGCTACAGGTTCTACTGGATCCACTGGTCCAACAGGATCTCAAGGTGTACAAGGTGCTCAAGGGGTTCAAGGTGCCACTGGTGCTCAGGGTGCCACTGGAGCGACTGGACCTCAAGGTGTTCAGGGTGCTCAAGGGGTCCAAGGTGCTCAAGGGGTCCAAGGTTCTCAAGGTTCTACAGGAACAGCAGCTGGTGGGGCAACGGGTGTTGACTATAATGACAATGTAAAGGTTCGTTTTGGTACTGGTAATGATCTAGAGATTTATCATGATTCCAACAACAGTTATATTGTTGATTCTGGACAAGGAAACTTATATATTAATGCCAATGAGTTGCGTTTGGCAAATGCAGACAACTCTAAAGATTACATCCATGGAAATAGTGGTGCAGAAGTAAAACTTTATCACAATGGTATACAGAGGTTAGAAACCACTAATACTGGTGTTGATGTAACTGGCAACCTTAATGTAAGTGGAGTATTAACCTATGAAGATGTAACCAACGTTGATTCTCTTGGTATTGCTACTGCTAGAACGGGCATCAAGGTTCTTGCTGGTGGTATTAACGCTGTTGGTGTAGTCACTGCAACAGGTGGTTTTAACCTTGGAATCAGTTCTGCCGGAACTAGTATCACCACCGGTCCAGTAAAGACCTTAAACTTTGTAGGAACTGGAAATACTTTCTTATATAATGCTTCTACTGATGTTGTTGACATTAGTATCGCTGGTGGTGGCGGCGGTGGAGCATCTGTAACTGTTTCTGATGGTGCTCCTTCAAGTCCATCTGCCGGAGATCTTTGGTTTGAGAGTGATACAGCAGACCTGAAGGTTTACTATAATGATGGAAGTAGTGCTCAGTGGGTATCTGCTAGTGGTGGTGACAGTGCAGTAATCACGTCTGCAAGTGCTCCATCCAACGCACAAGATGGTGACTTGTGGTATGACTCTGAGAATGGAAACCTATATGTTTACTATGATGATGGTTCTGGATCACCCTCTGCACAGTGGGTAGCTGCTAACAACGCAGGACCACAAGGATCTCAAGGTGTTCAAGGTGCCACAGGTTCTACTGGTCCTACTGGACCTCAAGGTAATCAAGGTGTTCAAGGTGCCACAGGATCAACAGGTCCTCAAGGAAATCAAGGTCTTATAGGTATTCAAGGTTCTTCCGGCGGCGGTGGAGGCGGCGGCGGTGGTGGTTCTAATGGATTCGCTGTAATTGCTGGAATGATATTCTAAATACAATTAAGGAGATATAAAAAATGACAGCACCAAATTTAGTAAGTCCAACTACAATTACTGGAAAAACCGCAAGGGTCAGTATTACTACAACTTCTTCGGTTACTATTTTAACTAATTCTTCATCTAGTAATAAGGTATTGAAAATCAATACTATATTTGCGGCAAATGTTGATGGGAATCAAAGTGCCAATATTACTTTATTTGTTAATGATGGATCTACAGATGTTCATATTGCGAAAACTATTTTAGTTCCTCCTTCATCAACACAAGTTATATGTCAGAAGGATACTTATTTTTATATGGAAGAAGGTCATACACTGAAAGCGACTGCTAGTGCCGCTAATGATATTGATTTAATTGTTGGGTATGAGGAGATTTCGTAATGAATCTCATAGGTAATATCAGTGGATCTCCAGAACCTTCAAGGGTTACTGGAATGCTGGGACATAAGGATAGGGTAAAGTTTGCTCACAGAATTAGTGAGGGTGTATCTTCATTTGATATGCATATTCCAGTAGAAGAATTTGATCCCGGTATTTCTTATGATTACTATTTCTTCTTTGGGAAAAAAGGTGAAAAGATGTATATTGGATATAGTGGAGATTATCTACGTTCATATACTCTGAGCATTCCTTATGATGTGAGCACTGCTGTTTATGACAACCTACAATTGAATCATTCTGAGGTTGAAACTAGTGCTGAATGTGGAACCATGAGTCCTGATGGTAAATATCTTTTTATTGGGGGATTGAATGAAGATACAATTACTCAGTTTACATTAAGTACTCTTTATGAT
>VMHT01029157.1_pt1 | contig 11905 bp, 11 predicted proteins | sample 4693611 | NCBI WGS metagenome assembly VMHT01 (sample SAMN12280063, study PRJNA550983) | marine metagenome | isolation source: seawater sampled from same location over 5 years 0.02-0.2 micron viral filtrate | place: USA: collected off the coast of southern California halfway between the port... ...
CCGTCACGTTACCTGCCATAGTGGCACAGTCAGACTATGCGCCCTTACCCTCCACCCGTTTTTCAGACTTCAAACGCACTAATATCATCTATCCAGTGCTGTTTTTGCGATTCAGGCAAAAAGCTGGCTTTGAAGCTGTTTATCAGCAATTGTTTTAATTGCGCCGTGTTCATACCTAGCGCGGCATGCAACTGCCGATAGTTTTCATTTAAATAACCACCAAAATAGGTCGGATCATCCGAGTTCACCGTGACCAGCATGCCGGCTTCCAGTAACTGTAAAATATTATGATGGTTCATTTTTTCGATGACCTTGAGCTTAAGATTGCTCAGCGGACACACCGTAAGGGGCAACTGATGCTGGATTAAGTATTCCACCAGCTTTTGATCCTGCTGACATTTAACCCCATGATCAATCCGGTCTACACCCAGCAGTTTGATCGCCTGCCAGATATAATCGGCCGGGCCTTCTTCACCGGCGTGAGCCACAATTTTAAACCCCAGTTCACGGACCCTGGCAAACACCCGCTCGAACTTTTCCGGTGGATGGCCCAGCTCTGAGCTATCCAGCCCGATTGCCGCAATCTGGTCATAATAGGGGCTGGCCTCTTCTAAGGTGCTAAAGGCGTCCGCTTCAGGCAGATGTCGTAAAAACGACATGATAAGCAAGGTGCTCATACCCCACTGCTGTCTGGCTTGCGTGATAGCCCGCTCAAAGCCTGCCATAAAAACTTCAAAGCCGATGCCGCGCTGGGTGTGGGTTTGCGGGTCGAACATAATTTCCGCATGCACGATATTTTCCTGCCGGCATTTATTTAAGTATGACCACATCAACTCAAAAAAATCGTCTTCATCGCGCAGTACATCGGCACCGGCGTAATACAGGTCTAAAAAACTCTGTAAGTCGTCAAACTGATACGCCGCTTCAATTTCTGCCACACTGCTATAAGGCAATTCAACCTGATGCTTGTTAGCCAACTGCCACATCAACGCTGGTTCCAGGCTGCCTTCGATGTGCAGATGCAACTCTGCCTTGGGTAAACCTTGTATTAATTTTTCGATGGCCATAACCTGCCCCTTTAAGCTTTAGCGAAAGCGCGACAACAAAAATGTTCTGTCAACGGTTGCACCCGGAAGTGGCTTCGCGCACAATTGCGCCGCAACCCACCGCGCTTCGTTCTCGCTGCCTTGTCATTTTGATAGTGCTAGCATGCCACGAAAGCCGTTTTTGATAAAACTTTAAGTCAGTGTGCTTAGTCTTGCCGTTATGGCAGGGTCATTTATAACCAGGCGATTATTAATCGCGGTGTTGGCCTGAATAAGCGCAAGCACAACCGGAATCCTGACTAGCTGGTCAGGTTCAGTGTGTACTCAGTAATATCAAAACGTGCCACGAGAGAACGCATGATCACAGACATATTCGAACGATTTTTCAAGCTCAACGCCCACGGCACCACCATTAAAACCGAAGTCATCGCGGGCCTTACCACGTTTGCCGCCATGTCTTATATTCTGGTGGTAAATCCTAGCGTGCTGGGACTTAGCGGCATGCCGGTAGAAGGCCTGATTACCGTAACCGCCATATCAGCCTGTATTGGCACATTGCTGATGGCGCTGATGACCAACTACCCTATCGCTATGGCGCCGGGAATGGGCTTGAACGCGTTTTTTGCGTTTACCATTTGTATGACCCGCGATGTTCCCTGGGAAGCCGCATTGGGCATTGTGTTCTGGAATGGCATTTTATTTTTACTGCTCACCTTAACCGGAGTGCGCACTAAGGTGGCCGAAGCCATCCCCAGTGCTCTGAAAATTGGCGTGCAGTGTGGTATTGGCCTGTTTATCGCCTTTATTGGTCTCAAAAATGCGGGCCTGGTGGTAGACCATCCTGCCACCTTTGTGACCCTGGGCGATCTCTCCGAACCTGCCGTGGCGCTGGCGTTGGCGGGGATCCTGTTTACCATCATCATGGTGATGAAGCAAATCACCGGCGGCATACTTCTATCGATTGTGATACTTAGTCTGATTGGCGTATTTGTGCCCACCGAATCAGGTTTTTTAACTTCCTCGCCCGAGGGTGTGGTAGGCATGCCAGACAGTATTTCCCAAACCTTTATGGCCATGGATATCTGGTATCCGATAGAAAACTTTGCCCAGACCTGGGATCTTATCTTTGCGCTTATGTTCGTTAATATGTTTGACACCATTGGCACCTTAATTGGTGTGTCACGCCGGGCGAACCTGCTGGACAGCAACGGCAAGCTTCCTAAAATTGGGAATGCCATGACAGCAGATGCCACCGCCAGTGTGGCAGGTGCGGCTTTAGGTACCTCGCCGGTGACTAGCTATGTAGAATCTGCGGCCGGGGTCTCGGCTGGCGGCCGCACCGGTCTGACCGGAATTGTAGTCGCAGCCTGCTTTGTGCTGGCACTTTTTCTTACGCCGCTGATGAAAGTTATTCCACTGATGGCCACCACCCCGGCCCTGATAATGGTGGGTATTTTGATGATGGACTCCATTCGTCAGCTTGACTTTGACGACCTGGGTGCGCTGGCCACCGCCGTGGTCGCCCTGTTGGCAATGCCCTTAACCTTTAGCATAAGTGAAGGGATAGCCCTTGGTTTTATTACCTACGTCGCCATTATGGTAGGTACCGGTAAAGGCAAAGAGGTCAGCAAACTGACCCACGGATTAGCGCTGCTGTTTTTATTACGCTATCTTTTTGACCTAAAATAACCGGTGACTACTGCGCTCAGTGTGGGCCGGATTCGGGCCCCTGAGCGCTAAAGAATACAAAAAATCGATTAAGGAGATAACGTGGCAACAGTTACTTTGCAAGGCAACAAAATGAGCACTGTCGGCGAACTTCCGGCTAACGGCAGTCAGGCCCCGGAGTTTACTCTGGTAAAACCAGATCTGTCAGATCTCAGCCTGAGCGAGCTGAAGGGCAAAAATGTTGTGCTGAACATTTTTCCTTCTATCGATACCGGTACCTGCGCTGCGTCGGTACGCGCGTTTAACGAAAAGGCCACTCAGCTGGAAAATACTGTCGTAGTATGTGTATCCGCCGATTTACCTTTTGCCGCTGCCCGTTTTTGTGGCGCAGAAGGCATCGAGAATGTAGTGACCGGCTCATCGTTTCGCAGCAGCTTCGGCAACGACTATGGCGTAACCTTCACCGATGGTCCGCTGACTGGCTTACTGTCTCGTAGCGTGGTAGTTATTAATGCATCCGGTGAAGTTGTATATACGCAACAGGTTGCAGAAACCGCCGATGAACCTGATTATGAAGCAGCGTTAAACGCTCTGTAAATCAGGTTTCTTCAGGGATTTGCCGGTATCTTACCGGCAAATCTTTATAAATTTTCGTAAGAAAATGCCACTGCTTTATCTGCCATAAAGACGACTTTAATAAATTTACCGTCTTCGTCACCCCAGCGACAATTCAACGCACCCATCATTTTAGAGCAGGCTTGCGCCTCACCCAGTACCTGTTCAATCTCTTGCTGAGACATCCCCGGCTCCAGCTTCTGGTAATTTTCTCGGGTCAGCTTGGAACAACCACTCAGACATACCAATAAAACTGCCACTAATAATGTGTGTTTAACCATAATATTTTTCCATTATTTTTTATGTTTCATCACTTGTTTTCAGGCCCGTACCGGCGCTGCCAATGTTGAGCGATAGCCTCACGAGTAGCCACCCAGACCCCGTCGTGTTGATATACATAATCAAGAAACTGTTTTAACGCGGCGATACGTGCAGGCCGCCCCAGCAACCGGCAGTGCATACCCACCGACAGCATTTTAGGTGAGGTTGCGCCTTCTGCATACAGGGTATCAAACGCGTCTTTCAGATATTCGAAAAACTGTCCGGCGGTAGTAAAACCGGGGCTGGTAGCAAAGCGCATGTCGTTGGTATCCAGGGTATAGGGCACCATTAGTAAAGGCCGGTGATAATGGTAGTCGTAATAAGGCAGATCGTCCGCGTAGGAATCAGCACAGTATAATATCTGCGGATGGGTGGCGACCAATGCCAGAGTATTGGGGCTGGTGCGCCCGGTGTACCAGCCACAGGCGGGTTTGCCGGTAAGCTGCTGATGCTGCCGTAAAGCCTGCTGCATATGCGCCGCTTCGGTGGCTTCATCCATCTGTTGATACGAAATCCAGCGCAAGCCATGACATGCCAGCTCCCAATCTGCCTTTAACATGGCCTGTACGGCCTCGGGATGACGCTGCATGGCCATGGTCACACCAAATACGGTGACCGGCACCTGATAATGGGTCAGTAGCCGATAAAGTCGCCAGAAGCCCGCGCGACTGCCATATTCATATACCGACTCCATACTCAGGTGCCGATCGGCAAACGCCGGGGGGCCCGACAGCTCACTTAAAAATACTTCTGACGCCGGGTCCCCGTGAAGTACGCTGTTCTCCCCACCTTCTTCAAAATTCAGCACAAACTGCAGGGCAAGGCGGGCATTCCCCGGCCACCTGGGATTGGGCGGCGTAGCGCCATAGCCAACCATATCCCGGGGGTAGGCATCGTTGGCTTTCATTGCAGGTTTTGATAGCGCAATGGAACGGTAAGGCCACAGCCAGTCAGCACCAGTTGAATCACGGTGCGCTTGGCGTCTTCAAAGTCGGCTTTTTTCATTTTTTCTCCACGTAACCGGGTTACCTGAACCGAAAAATCAGCATAATGCTGGGTACTGCCCCAGATAGTAAACAGCAAATAATAGGGATCGACCCGGGTAATTTTTTGCTGTTCTATCCAGCTTTCAATAATCGCCACCCGCCCCTGCATCCAACTTACGTGTTCATGATTAAAATACTTATCCAGATTCGGCCCGCCATTTAAAATTTCCATGGCAAAAATTTTGGATAGCAACGGATGGGTCCGCGACATATCAATTTTTTCACTGATGTATTCGGCCAGGGTTTCGGCCGGATCATCCGTGGCGCTGGCCTGATCAAAGCGAGAATTCCACAAACTCAGAGTTTGCTGTAACACGGCCTGATACAAACTTTGCTTAGTTTTAAAATAGTATAAAACATTGGTTTTTGGCAGCCCGGCGGTATCCGCAATCTGCTGTACCGAACTGCCTTTGAGGCCTTGCTGGGCAAACACCTGTTCCGCTGCCTGCAATATATTTTGTTTGTTTTTTTCACCCACCGAAGCGTCAGAAGATTTATTGACTGCCATAAAGCTTGCTTGCCCTTTCCTTTATCAAACGTGGTGTTGCTGCCAGGTAGCGCGCCTATGTAAATAACGTGCACGCCACTGATACCCATACAATAATCTTAGCCTGAACCCGCCGTTCAGGCCTAGTGGTTTTAACAGGTTAATCCTGCAACCTATGCCAGGCACACCAAATGCACACTTTCAGCCACCCTGCCCCTGATTTTAGCTGATTGATTTTTATGCAGATAAACTGACCTTCTGGTCTACTTTTCGAGCAAAAAGCAAGCTATAGTAAAACTATAACGCTCTATCTGCGAAACAAAAGGACGCTTTTATGGTTCGCTTTTTGTTAAACGATACGCCAGTGACCTTGTCCACGGCTGATGCAAATCAGACCGTCTTACAGTTTCTGCGTGAGGAAAAAGGGCTCACCGGCACTAAGGAAGGGTGCGCCGCAGGCGATTGTGGCGCCTGTACTGTGGTACTGGCAACCCTGGCTGACGATGGCCAGTCGTTGCATTACACGCCCATCAACAGCTGTATTGCGCTGCTTTCCTCCCTTCATCTTAAGCAGCTTATCTGTGTAGAGCACCTGAGTCATCCCTGTGGCTTGCACCCGGTACAACAGGCGTTGGTAGAGCACCATGGCAGTCAGTGTGGGTTTTGTACGCCTGGCTTTGTAATGTCTATGTTTGCCTTGTATCACGCCCCGGGCGCTGTTCACCGTCACGATGTCATGCATGCCTTGTCGGGCAATTTATGTCGCTGCACCGGCTACCGCCCCATTATTGATGCAGCCTTAAGCGTATGCGCCAAGCCCCCGACAGACCACTTTTATAAACAGCACTCCCATACCATTCGTGCGTTGCAGGCCCTGCACAGCTCAGACGAGTCAGCTTTAACTGACAAACAAAACACTTGTAGATTACAAGGGCCCGGACTGCTGATGCCGGTCAATCGCCAGCAGCTGCGCCAATGTATGGCAGCTTATCCTGATGCGCCACTGGTGGCAGGTAGCACCGATATGAGTCTGACCATTACCCAGCAGCTGCAACAATACTCAACCTTAATCAGCTTATCGCAGATGCAGGAATTAAAATTCATCCATTACACCTCTGCCTGTGTAACGATTGGCGCAGCCTGCACCCTAGATGAGTTGCACCGGCTTGTTTGCCAGCACTACCCAACGCTGAGCGAACTGACCGAACGGTTTGCCTCCTTACCGGTACGCAATCAGGCAACCGTAGGCGGCAACCTGGTAAATGCCTCGCCTATCGGCGATTTACCGCCGGTGATGCTGGCTCTGAATGCGCGCTTTATTATTGATAATGGCGAAGAGCAACAGACGCTGGAAGCGCGTGCCTTTTATACCGGCTATCGCGAAACCGCGCTGCCGGCAGGCTTCTGGCTTAGTCAAGTTGAACTGCCCCTATTAAAGCCGAATCAGCATCTTGCGGCCTACAAAGTATCGAAGCGTTTTGAGGATGATATTTCGGCTGTATGTGCCGTGTTTGTGGCCTCAATCGATGAACATCACAATATTACCGCCCTGGCCACGGGATTTGGGGGTGTCGCCGCCACACCGGTGGCCGCTATTGACTTTGAACAGGAGGCCACGGGTCTTAATCTGCAGGACGCCCAGGCGCTTTCGCAGGCAAAGCAGTGGCTTGCGTCCACCTTTACGCCGATAGATGACGTGCGGGCCAGTGCACTTTATCGCCAGCAGCTGCTGGCTAATTTATGGCATCGTTTTGTGCTGCAATATCAAAATCAGCACAATAGCCTTGATACCCGGGTGCGTTATCATGCGTAAACTCACCCCCACGTTAGCCAATCAGACATCAACCCAGAGTCCACTGCATAAGCCGGTGGCCCATGAAAGTGCGGCGCGCCAGGTGGCTGGCAGCGCCCGCTATACCGACGATATTCCGGTACCGGCGAATACCGCCTACGCCGCGGTAGGGTTAAGTAATTGCAGTGCCGGTCAGATTGAACGTATGGACCTGGATGAAGTGCGTGGGGCACCCGGCGTAATAGATGTTATCACCCTTGCCGATATCCCTGGCAAAACCGATATCGCGCCGGTTTTTGAGGGCGACCCGATTCTTGCCGATCAGACAATATTATTCCACGGACAGCCGGTCTTTGCGGTACTGGCAGACACCCCTATGCATGCCCGCCGGGCGGCCACCAAAGGTCAGCTCCACATTACGCCGGTGGCGCCTTTGTTAGACGTTGCTGACGCCCTTGCCCGCCATGAACTGGTTCGTCCTTCACATACCATGCAATCCGGCGATGCCGAACGCCACCTATGCGCCAGCGCGCACCAGCTAGAAGGAACCCTGATTATTGGCGGGCAGGAGCATATGTACCTGGAAGGCCAGGTGGCACTGGCCATTCCCGAAGAAGAAGAGCGAATGCTGATTTACAGTTCTACTCAGCATCCCAGCGAAGTGCAAAAACTGGTAGCCGAGGTGCTGAATGTCAGCTTAAACAAAGTGTGTGTAGACATGCGCCGCATGGGCGGCGGCTTTGGTGGTAAAGAAACCCAGGCCGCCCAGTGGGCTTGCCTGGCAGCGGTACTGGCCTGGCGCAACCGGTGCGCGGTGAAACTAAGGCTGGCGCGCGGTGACGACATGCAGCTCACCGGAAAACGCCATCCTTTTAAAAATGATTACAAAGTCGGGTTTGATAACCAGGGGCAGTTACAGGCAAGTCAGATAGTGGTGACCGGTAATTGCGGTTGTTCACCGGACTTGTCAGATGCCATTGTGGATCGGGCAATGTTTCATGCCGACAACGCCTATTATCTTGGCCAAAGTAGCGTTACGGGGCATCGGGTACGCACCAATACCGTGTCCAATACCGCCTTTCGCGGCTTTGGTGGACCCCAGGGAATGCTGGCCGCCGAAGCCATTATGGATAGCATCGCCCGCCGGTTACAGCTTGACCCGCTGCAGGTGCGCAAACAGAATTTGTATTCTGAGGCTACCGGCACCCAGACCCATTACGGCATGCCGGTGACGGCCAACCGCTTGCCCGACATTATCGAAGAGCTTGAACGCAGTTCAGACTATTGGGAACGGCGGGCGCAGCTTCGTCGCTACAATGCCCAAAGCCCGGTGATTAAAAAAGGTCTGGCGCTGACTCCGGTGAAATTTGGTATCTCGTTTACCGCCAAATATTTAAATCAGGCCGGGGCCCTGGTGCATGTGTACACCGATGGCAGTATTCAGGTAAACCATGGCGGCACCGAGATGGGCCAGGGCCTGCATACCAAAATAGCGCAAATTGCCGCCCACGAATTTGGGGTGGATTCAAAACATATCGAGGTTACTGCTACCCGTACCGATAAAGTGCCCAACACCTCGCCTACCGCCGCCTCCAGCAGCACTGATCTTAATGGTAAAGCGGTCAGCAATGCCTGTCGTAAAATCAGACAGCGGTTGGCAGCTTTTTACGCTCAGTCATTGCAACGAGCTGATACCGAGGTGGGTTTTGCTGAAGGTAGAGTTTGTCTCGACCAACACCAAATCGGCTTTGCCGAACTCGTGCAGCAGGCCTACCTGGCGCGCGTCTCGCTCTCGGCCACCGGGTTTTATAAGACCCCGAAAATCTATTACGACCGCGAGCAGGCCTGCGGCCGGCCATTTTTCTACTTTGCCTACGGCGCGGCAGTAAGCGAGGTAAGTATCGACACCCTAACCGGAGAGTACACCGTGGACCAGGTGGACATTGTGCACGATGTGGGCAACAGCCTGAACCCGGCGATTGATACCGGCCAGATAGAGGGGGCATTTATTCAGGGTATGGGCTGGCTGACCACCGAAGATTTGCGCTGGGATGAGACCGGGCGCCTTATCAGTATGAATATGGCCACCTATAAAATTCCGGCTATTGGCGATACGCCGCCGCGATTTAATACCCGGTTGTATCAGACACCGAATAGCGAAGACAGTATTTATCATTCCAAAGCCGTCGGCGAACCGCCCTTTATGCTGGCTATCTCGGTATGGTGCGCCTTAAAAGATGCCATTTCCAGTATTAGTGATTACCGGCTGGACCCGCAGCTAGACCCACCTGCCACCCCGGAAAAAGTGCTATGGGCGGTGATGGACATTCAGGCCCAGACTCAGGCCGATGCTGATTTCCGGGAGCCTGCGCTATGAGCGTTTCTAACTGGCATGAGGCATTGCAACACTGCTACACCCACAGCCTTAACTATGTGCTGGTAACAGTGATTTCGGTAACAGGCTCTACCCCGCGTGAAGCCGGCGCTAAGATGGTGATCACCAGCACCGGTCAGTACGACACCATTGGCGGTGGACACCTGGAATTTGTGGCAATTGCCCAGGCCCGCAAAATGCTGACTGACACTGTGCAGGCACCGGTGCTCGAAACGTTTGCGCTCAGCGCACGCCTGGGTCAATGTTGCGGCGGTGCGGCAAAAATTTTATTCGAAGCCAACTACTGTCCGGCGCAGCCGTTAACCGTGTTTGGTGCCGGGCATGTGGCCCAGGCGCTGATGCCGATAATCGCGCAGTTGCCGCTGGCCATCACCTGGGTCGACAGTCGCAGCGATGCGTTTGACAGGCTTCCCGCTTTTGCTAACGTAAGAACCGAAGTGGAGGAGGATCCCAGTGCGATATTAGCTGATTTACCCGGCCACAGCTGGTTGCTGATTCTAACCCACAATCACCAGATTGATTACACCCTGGTAGAGACAGCACTAAGACATCATGATTTTGGATTTGTCGGGATGATTGGCTCTGCTACCAAAGCCAAACGATTTGATTACCGGCTGGCACAACGTGGAATGGCTTCGTCGATTCGACAAAAACTTATCACCCCGGTCGGGCGATTAGATATTCCGGGAAAGCGGCCGGTAGAGGTCGCAGTATCCATCAGTGCTCAGCTAATAACTTTGTTGCATCAGCCTGCCAGCGACCCGAACAGCCCGAATGGGTTAATGGTAAAGGAGGAAAACCATGACACTTGAACAACTCAATACACTTTCTGTTCCGGGCGCCAGGCAATGGTTCAGTCAGGCCTGCGCGGCCAAAAGCTGGATCAGTATGATGGTCGAAAACCGTCCCTATGCCGATAAGCAACAGCTGCTGGAGCACGCCGAGCGTTACTGGCAGAAAATGCAAAAAAATGATTATCTGGAAGCCTTTGCCGCGCATCCGATGATAGGCGACTTTTCGGCCTTCAAAACGTCTGATGATGCGTTTTTACAACATTCTGCCTACGAGCAGCAGCAGGCTGCCGCCGCCCGCGACGACACCTTGCAGGCACTTAAGCAGCTTAATTCGGCCTATCTTAAAAAACACGGCTTTATTTTTATTGTGTATGCCAAAGGCCTGAGCGCAGAAACGCTGTTGCAACAGCTTCAAAGCCGCCTTGAAAACACCACCGACACTGAAATTACCAACGCGGCCCAACACCAGTTAGATATCGCTTTATCCCGAATCAATGCCAACCTGGGGGCGAGTCCGACAGTATGAATACCTTATCAAGTCATGTTTTGGATACCACCCTGGGAAAACCGGTAGCCGGATTACCGATTACCCTTTACACTTGCCGCGGCGATAGCTTACAAACACAAACCGACCATGATGGACGTTGCTCTCAGTGGCAGGACGCAGACTTTATTGCGGGTGAATACCGCTTACGATTTCATTGCCAGACGTATCTGTGTCAAACCCATGGTCAGTCATTTTATCCGTTTGTAGATATCAGTTTTCTTCTGGGCAATCAGAGCAGCCATTATCATGTTCCGCTGCTGATCTCCCCTTATGGTTTTAGTAGTTACCGAGGCAGTTAGTGACCACCCAATTTTTATTTCGCGCCAATCTGGCGCACTTTCCCCATGCGAGCGAATCCCCGGATACCGATCTGCACAGTGTGCATGACGGTGCGCTGGTCATTCAGGATGATAAGATTCTGGCGGTGGGCCAGTATGCAGAGCTGGCCGGACAGTATCCAGAGGCACAGGTACGCGACTTCAAAGATCACTGGATTGTGCCGGGCCTGATTGACAGCCACCTGCATTATCCGCAAACCGAGATGATTGCCTGCTATGGCAAGCAGCTGCTGCACTGGCTTGAAAGTTATACTTTTCCAACCGAAGATAAATTTAAAGACGAAGCCTATGCTCGTCAGATAAGTCAGAGCTTTTTACAGCAACTGCTGAAAAACGGCACCACCACCGGGCTGGTTTTTGGCACTGTACATGCCGGTGCCACCGATGCGCTGTTTGCCTGCGCCAGCGAACTCAATATGGCGCTGGTCGCTGGCAAAGTGTGCATGGACCGAAACTGTCCGCCGTATTTGCAAGATACTGCCAGCCAGGCTCAGCGTGACTCCGCGCTGTTAATCGAACGCTGGCATAATCAGGGTCGCAATCGCTATGCCCTCACGCCCCGGTTTGCCCCCACCAGTACCGAGTCGCAGCTGGCGGCGCTGGGGGAGTTAGCTCAGCAGTATGACGATGTGTTTGTTCAAACCCATCTGTCTGAAAATATGGAAGAAATAGAATGGGTAAAATCACTTTATCCGGACTGTGAAGGCTATCTGGATGTTTACGACAAATACCATATGGTTCGCCCGCGGGCGGTATTCGGGCATTGTATTCACCTGACCGATAGCGAATGGCAGCGTTTGGGTGACAGTGGTGCCACCGCGGCATTCTGCCCGACCTCCAATCTGTTTTTAGGCAG
>VMHT01165564.1_pt1 | contig 11905 bp, 6 predicted proteins | sample 4693611 | NCBI WGS metagenome assembly VMHT01 (sample SAMN12280063, study PRJNA550983) | marine metagenome | isolation source: seawater sampled from same location over 5 years 0.02-0.2 micron viral filtrate | place: USA: collected off the coast of southern California halfway between the port... ...
TATATTATTTGGATAAGTTGTGTCATTAGTTGACCCAGTATATTTCTTAGGTCTCCAAGTATTAGTGAGTGGGTCAGTGAATCCAAAGTTTTCAGGTCCAAGTGCTTGTCCGTCTATTAGATATATGTTTGATTGATATCCATCTAAGTAGTTTGAGTTATCAATGTGTGTTTTACCAATACTATGGGCGGCAGCACTATTGACAGCGGTGATTGCATCCTGATTTGGATTTGTTATGGTTGAAAAATCGGTTATTTGTGAACCATTCCAGTAAATTTTACTCCGATCATTTGCTGTTGATTGAGTAGTATCGACAGCAATGACTAAATGTCCCCATGACGAAACGTCACGAAAAACTTGACTTGTTAGTCTGTTATTTGCTTGTGCTACTGTGACTAAAAGTGTGTCGTCTGATTGAAACCGCACAAGGAATCTGTCCGTAGCGGTATCAGCAGAACCCGCTTCAAATACAAATTGAGTAGCTCCAAGTTTGTTTCTCTTTACCCAACCACTCCAAGTCCAAGTCTTCCTATTTCCACTGGATGAAGGTGTTCTATTTAAATAATTTGATGAACCACTATCAAACTTCAAACTACCATCAATAACCTGAGCACCTGATGCCCTATCCTCTGTAACTACCTGAGGTAATGCTATTCCCATTTATCTACCCTCAGCTAAAGTTCAGTGATGCGCCAGCAAGCAGTTGTGTTCCACCTGCTCCTACCCTATTTACCGTGAATGAAATCAAACTAATTGCTCCACTTGCAGTTGGTAAACTTGGTGTAGATCCTGATGGGAATAAGAAAAATGTGCTAAATCCTACAGTTGTAATACCAGAGTTGATAATCCTTACTGTATGACTCTCTGATTCTGTTCCACCAGATACTGTGATGGTTGTAATACCAGATGCAGTAATCTTATGGTCTTGTGCAGAACTTAAGAAAAGTGTAGTAACAATACCAGCAGCAGTTCCAGCAGCAGTTGCAAGTCCAGCAGCAGGTAAGTTGGTAAGGTTTGCTCCACTTCCTGAGAATGATGTTGCTGTTACAATACCAGCAACATTGAGTCCACCCTCTAAACTTCCAAATCCTGTAGCAGAGAATGTTCCACCAACACCAGCAGCACCTAACTCAACACCACCTCTTGCGGTGACGATTCCAACTGAATCTACACTGGTTACATCTTCATAAGTCAATACACCAGTAAATGTAGCAGCAACACCAGTAATGTTTCTTACAGTGAGATCACCAGATGATGCTGTGATGTTTCCAACTGTAATGTTGGGAGTTCCTGTGAGATTAGACGCAAGTGATGCAGTTCCTGTGACATTACCAGTGACAGCACCGGTAAGAGGTCCAACAAAACCATTTACAGCAGTGATGATACCACTTGTTGCGTCAATTGTGATTGCTGTGCCTACCTTAACGACATTCGTAAAGGTCGCTGCAGTTCCAGTAATGATATTTTCGGTCCCCGCAATACCAGTCAGACCAGATCCATTGCCATGGAAGAAGTTGGCAGTAACAACACCAACATTCAGAACTGCTGTATTGTTAGAGTCAGCAGCACCAGTGGCGTTTGTAGTTCCAATACCAACACTAGTTGTAGTACTGATACCTGTGTCGTTCGCTGAGAACTTACCACCAGCAACACCAGTCAGTGCTGAACCATCACCAGTGATAGTTCCAACTACAGTTAAGTTATTACCTACAGTAAAGTCGCCAGGAGCATCTTTAAGTGCGGAAACATTAAATGCTTTATATGCGACTGCCTCAATAACATCACCACTTAGTGCTCCGCCACCTGATACATCAAAGGTAGAACCATTATTGGCATCATAATCTTGTCCCTCAATCTGCTTAGCACCATTGAGAAATACATCAAGATAACCTACAACATATCCCGACGCAAAACTAAATGTCGTTGTGATCCCTGTCGGTGAAAATGTCTGCCTAGCAACAACAACCGAGGAATCACTCGGTGCTCTTCCAATATATCCGTTTCTATCTGCCATATCAGGAGACTCCTGTCAGGATGCTGAGACTTGCGTCAATTGCGTCTGTAGTATCACAATAGATTCTTAATTCGTCTCCACTTTCTAATAGGGTCTTACCCGTATCAGAGATGACGAAAGAACTTCCAGCAGGAACTGGAATCTTACTTGCGAGTGCCACCGCACCAGTTGATGTAACACCAACACTGCTATCAAGAACCTCAAGGGTCAGATTGATAGAGTTATTTGTATTGTTGGTGAATGTTCCACCAATAATAATACTCTTCGTGGCAGAAGGTGATGTATATGCCGTCGTCGGTCCAAGGAAGCTTACCGTCTGACTAGCCGCACTCGTGGTGTTCGTGGAGTTGCGATCAGTAAAGATCGTCGTTCCAGAGATCTGAGCAACTCTCGTTCCAGCAATGAAGTTGCCATTGTCAACCAGATCGGAAACACCAATGCCAGTATTAGCAGTGACGGTAATCTGCGTGCTTCCTGCCGCAACCGTGCTACCACCATATGTGGTCACAATTCCCGCCGCTCTCACGACCTTATTTGAAAAAGCTTCTGCCATTGTTCTTTAAGTGTTATGAATATTTATTGAATTAACCGCCGAGAGCGATTACGAGACCAATCGATGCACCAGTCTGAACTGTGACCGTTGCGATTCCTGTTGTTACATCAACAGTATTTCCTGCGTTGGATGATTTAAAATCAACCATCGTAACGCCAGTTCCGATGAAGGTTCCTTCAGAACCAACACCAATTTGACCAAGACCAGTGAATGATGTTGCGGTGATAACACCAGATACACTAATATCACTAGCAACATAAAGTTGTCCACCAGTGGTAGTAATCCCACCACTACTTGCAAGAGTTGTGATACCAGCAACGGTCAGAGTGTCAGTGACCGTGAGGTCCTGCATGTTGGCATCATCAAATGTGATGTCATCAACGAACAGGTCACCCGTGATTCTCGCATCACCCTGAACATACAATGCCGTGGTGCCTGTGCTGACAGGACCACGAACATCTAATGTATATTCTGGCAGATCAGTTCGGATACCGACCGACCTTCCTGCTCCAGTGCTTGCGTCAGTTACAACAACAAAACCAGTGCCACCAGCACCAACCTTTAAATCACTTGAAAGTGTCGTAACACCAGTGACTCTTAAGTCAGTAGCACCAATGCCACCTAAAACATGGAGAGTATATGAGGGAACAGAAGTACCAACACCAACTCTACTATTAGTTGCATCCGCAAGTAATAGGTCGCTGTTGACCTCTAGCCCATTTTTGACTACAAAATTCTTATTGACAGCCATTAGGGTTCACTCTCCCCCCATAAATTTTAACTATTTATCAGGTTACGATTCTCAATATAACTTTGGCATTTTCTGTGCTTCCACCCAGGTCAGCATCAACAACAGTAACGGATCCATCAGTGTATCCTGATCCTCCTCCACCACCAGAGTTGCTTGTTCCACCATTACCACCAGTTGCTCCAGCACCACCATCACCACCACCAGAATCACCTCTACCATCAGTTTGGATAATGCTATATCCATCCTTATATCCTCTAGTGATAGATGCTGTGTTAGCAACTACAGTTCCATTGGAGATGCGTACTTGTCCTGTGGTTACATCTTCACAAGCAGTAAATCCTTGATCTCTCCAGTAGTCTCCTCTAGTACACTTGAGTGCTCTACCACCAGAAGGTGCTGTTGCTTTTGTATCAGGAGCAATAGCAGTTAGTGATGTTCTTGATCCGAAGATACCATCTGCTGGAAGTGTTCCTGCATCAAATGCTTCACCACCAACACCAGCACCACGACCACGACCACCCTCACCAGAAATACCAATTCCTCCACCAAAACCACCATTACCAGATCCACCAGCATCTCCACCACCACCAGAAGAGGCAATCAAAGTTGCTTTTCTGTATACAAATGGTGCGTTGACTGATGTTGAAAGACCCGCGATTACATACTCAACATTCTGTTCTATGGTAAATCTGACACGAGAGTATCCACCTTCTCCACCAGAGTAAGCACCATTGTCATATCCTTTTCCACCATAAAGATCCATCTCTACAGTTAAATCTTTATCTGGAGCATAGATGCTGTAGTAATTTGTAATTCTTGATTCAGCAGCATCACTTCCTGATGTGTAGAAAGTGTAGTCACCATTAAAAAGATTGACTGATGATAATGTTGCGGTATTTGCGATACCGATTGCCTCAACATTTACATTATATTGATTAGCATCGGAAACTGCCACAAAGTTTACTGTATCACTTGTTAGTGGTGAGTTTGTGGCATCAGGTTGAGAAATTCTAACAGAAACAGTCTGAATACCAACACTATCAGAACTAATTGTCAGAGTCTCAGTTTTTGTTCCAGAAACCACATTAGTTACAGTTCTGGTTGTCGTAACACCCTCAATTTCTGTTGCTGTGGTGAACTTAAGATTAATGTAACCATCGCCATCATTATCCCATTGTGAATCTAGAGTTGCAACTGAACTTACATACTTTGAACCTGCACCCGATCCTCCAGATCCACCACTGCTATTATCTTGTCCATCACTTCCTCCGCCACCACCAGTGGCACCACCGCCGCCTCCACCGCCACCAGCACCATCACCCGATTTAGTTTGTCCAGATGAACCATCACTTATTGAAATAGATGTGGTCGCTGAAAAACCTTCAGCAGTTCCTCCACCACTTCCTCCGCGATTATGCGAACCACCTCCACCTCCACCGCCGCCTCCAGCGACAATGGTGTAAGAATCTGTTTCTGAATCAAAAACACCAGAGGCACCACCGCCTCCTCCACCACCACCAGACCAACCACTGTTTCCAGCACCACCACCATTACCACCATCTGCTACGGTGCTTGATCCACCCGTACCAAAAGCATTATTTCCACCACTTGTTCCGCCATTACCTCTATTTCCCACTCTCATTGTGAGAGTTCTAGCACCATCAGGATAGGTAAACTTCGCAGTTCTTCCATTGCCACCAGATCCACCTGAACCACCAGCATCAGATCCACCTCCACCACCTTTTCCACCTGCTACTGTGATTACAACATCTGTAGCATCAGAAGGGAGATCAATAGCATCGTTAGAAGTATATGTAATATCTACATCAGTGGCAACAGTTGTCGTCTCAACTGTTCCGTCATCAATGTCCTCTCCTTGAAGTGCCCATTGATATGATAATTCTGTGGTGTAGGAGGAATCAGTTAAATCTGCGTCCACGGTGAACGTGGTATTTGTATCAATAAGTGCTTGTCTATTTGATGGTTGAGCAATGATCTCAATCAGAGGATCAATAATAACTGTTGCTGTATCAGAATCTAGAGGATCATTAACCGCATTACCCGTTGTTCTTTGAGCAGGTTGATAGTCTGCTCTTAAGAAAAATTGTCTCCCATTATCTCCTGGTGTGGAGAGATTGGATAACGTAATCGTAGTGGTTGCTGCCCCAGTGATGTTATCACCATTTGACACAGAACCCTCACCTACCTCATACCATTGATATGAAATAGAACCATTATTTTCTGCAGCGTTTGGAAACTCTGCTGTAGCAATACCAGAGAGAGTTACAGAACCACCATTAGTGGTTCCGACTCCGACTGGATTTGTTGAGAATCCCAAGATTGGACCATTGAGGTCCAACTTGGTAGGAATAAGGCGGAAAAAATCCTGATCGCTCATGAGAAGTTCTGACCTCCAACGACGCCATACAGACCGACTGATGCTAGGTTGTCACCATCAAATGTCTTGAACGAGTAGATGTCTGTCGCGTCTGCTGTTGGAGTGACGATCGGCGCGAGTCCACCTGGCCAATACACTGGGATGTCAGCACCACCAGATGTCTTAAATGTATCTATACCAACCGCAACTGCGGAACTTCCTTGCGTTAACTTAATAGTGAACGATGAAGATCCAGTAGGTGGATTGGATACGGTGAACTGCGTGATCGCACTTGTTGCGGTACAGATGAAAGACTGTGCGTTGGACAAATCAATCGTGACAACACCAGATACAACAGTGGCAACACCGACAGTTTCAGAGTAAGTCTTGAACTGTGAGTGTCCATCAACCTGCAGATCAACGGTTGGTGATGTGGTTCCGATACCGACCGAACCAATACCAGTGATTGTAAGTAGAGTTGTAGTTCCACTTCCAACCTGGAATGATTGTACTGGATTTGTGGTTCCGATGCCAACAGAGGATGCGCGAATGACACCCGAAGAAACATTCTCAATGTTGTAAGAACCAAGTGCGGTCAGAGCACCACCAACAAATACATTAGCAGCAGTCGTAAGACCAATAAATCTAGAATCACCATTGACTTGGAATGCGGTTGAACCCATTCCAACCAAACCAACCTCAAGGTTGTACTTAGGAACAGATGTGCCGACACCAACAACACCAAGTGCTGTGTCGTAGATGCCACCAGTGATTTGTGTCCATCCAGTCGCACTCGCATTCAGGTTTGTAAGTTCAGAACCATCACCCACAAAGTAGGATGCCGTCATGTATCCTACCACATTGGCATTACCAATCAAGTGGAGTTTGTACTCATTTGCTGTGGTTCCAATACCAACACCAACCGCATCAACGGTGAACTGAGTGGTTCCAGAACCAACCTTCAGTTTGGTGGTAGTTCCACCCTCTGGGTTTGGTGAGGTGGTTCCAATACCAACAGCATCATAGAGACCAACTAGACCCTGATCTTCCAGAGACAAACTAATTGTGCCGAAACGATACCAGTCGTTATCAGTGGTGTAAATCCAACCAGAGTTACCACCCTTAGAAGGTCTTGCCTGGAATACAATGTCGCCAGGGTTACCTGCTGTGGTTGGAGTTGCAATACCAACTGTATACTTTCTAGATACAGTTGCCGAACCCTGTAGGAACAGAGAGTCCATCTCAACACCCTTACTTGAGAGTGAGGTGACTTTCTCGTTGAAGATTACAGGACCGTTGAACTCAGAGGTTGCCTTGTTATCAGATCCACCCTCAACAATAACGGAGCGAGAGAATCTTCCTTCCAGAGGACTGACGACATTGATACTAGAATTGTTGCCGATGTCTTCACCAGTTACTGTCTGAACCGGAGTATCAAAGATCTCCTCTACACCAGTCAGTGTGCTGAGTTTTCTGTTACCGGAGAATGAAATACCCTTATCGTTCATTCCAGTGAAGAAGTTCACACCACCATCTTGCTTGGTGGATTGTGAAAGAATTTCTTCCTTACCAGAAATCGCACGATTCTGCTTCTGTGGCAGAGCAGTTGAGTAATTACCAGGACCAAATCCAACATACTCAAATGTATGTCCAGATGCTCTGTTGATTGAGTGTCTTCTCAATTCAACAGGATCAACTCTAACTCTTCTAACAACAGAGTTAATATCGTGTGCTGCTGCCTTGGTTCCAAGAACACCACGGAAGACAGACAGTGGGTTGGTTCCGGTGTTGGTTGTCTTAACACGAACCAACTCATCATCAACCATCAGATAATCACCAATTTCAACATCCAGTGAGGACAGATCAGTCAAACTGACATTTGCTGTGGTTGCGTTATCAACGTTCGCAGCAAGAGTTGTGGTGATGCCAGTGTAGGAAGGAATCATTCTTCCGTTCAGGCTCTCATCATCAATGGTCAGAGCACCATCGGTAGAGGAATAACCTTCACGATAACCGAACATTGTGCCAGACATTGTTGGTGCTGTAGTTCCGGTTCCAACATTGACTGAGAATGAAGTCAGACTGAGGTTCTCTTTAACAATGAAGTCTCCATTGTAAAGTGCTTGATCCGCACCAGTAAATCTGACCTTACTATTGACTTTCAGTCCATGGCGGTTAGAAGTCGTGACTGTAGCAATACCACCACTATTATTATAGGTTAGAGCGGAGATGCGAAGTGCTTCACCAGTCAGATAGAAGTATGCTCCAGTCGAGTTGGTCGCACCAATTCCTGCCGTGGATATACCTGTAATAGTGCTCGCCGCGGCCACTGTAACTGTTGTTGCTGCTCCAATGTTGACGCCAGTAATGCGATACAGATCATTATAGTTCTGAAGAGACTCTGATTTAATGCCAATAATACGAATCGCATCGCCTACATTATCATAAATCGCAGATACTTGGACAACTGCTTGTGAATATCCAGATGTGGTAGCAACACCAACAACTGCCATCGTGTTACCAACACCATAGGCAGAACCACCATCCATGATATTAACACTGGTGATTGTTCCACCAGAGTCAAAAGTAATCTTGGCAGTTGCGTGCTGACCAGGTGTGGAATCTCCAATAGCAACCAATCTTGCGTTGTAGAGGTCACCAGCAGAACCAGAACCATATCCAGCACCACCAGAAACAATGGAAACTGAAGTAACTCTGTTTAGACCATGATCAATCGTGGTCGTAATGGTATGTGCCAGACCAGTAGAAGCAATGTTAGTAATACCAACACCAACATCAGTGTCACGGAAATACTTATCAATCGTCTCTTTGGTGATGCTATTTCTTACATCATTGACGACAACATCACCAATCAGTGATGGAGAAGCAAAACATTTTGCTGCTGCTGGATCACCAACTGGATTGTCTCTGTTTGTTTGTGGGAAGAGTTCCTTAACAGGTTGAGAGAACTTCTCACCAGTAAATGGTGAAATAGTTGGGGAGTTGGTGGAGTTCAGCAGAGTGATATAGTAAATACCATCTTGCTCACCAGAGATATAAGGTTGTACCTCGGAGTGATTATAAACATAGAAGGTATTGTTCAGTCTCTTCTTCTTAAAGTATGGAAGAGATGTAGTTCTGGATGAAGTATCGTTGGAGAAAGTTCCAGGATCAGTGGTCAGACCAACAGTGAATGACTTAGCACTGCTGATGCCGATGACTTGATACGTTCTGTTGAAACCAGTATTAGCAGTGCCAGTAGTATTAGCAGTGCTCTTGATATTGACCAGTTCTACTTCAGAATCTGTGGTCAGATTGTGAGGACGCTCTGTGAAGATCTTAACATTAGAACCATCCCATGTCGCATCAGAGATGAAACGGAAGTTTCTCTGCTGATTGACATTGGTGATTGACCCACTACCAAAGTAGGTTTGGACTTCTGCGTCTGTCGAACCAATTGATGTATTAGACTCTTGGAGAATAAATCCATCAGTGGGTGGTCTTGCTACTGCTCCACCGGCAGAGGATGGAATGACATATCTCGCACGATACAAAGTATCAGAAGAATTTCTTCTATCAGACTTTCTGTTTACAAACGCTCTAGGTGTTGCTGCTCCAAGTCCTGTTGATCCAAGACCAACAATGGTAGAGTAGATGTTGTTCTCTGTTGATGCAGAAGAAACATTGATATACCACTGAGCATTTGTGCTATCATACTGAACTGGGTGACCCAGGTCTCCAGCAACCTTGTCAGATACTCTAGATACAATCTTCAGAACACCACCCTTCTCGTTGATGGCAACTGGATTGTTGTTTTGTGCATCTGTAAGAGTCTTCGCAATCTTGATATTGGTATTGGTGGAAATACCAGTTCCTTCAGTGACGGCAAAATATACAGTATTAGGTGTAATACCATCAGGTAGGTGCCCATCATCACTTAAAATACGAATTGATTCACCATTCAGGAAACTATGTGCTCCAGTGAAGGTGATGACATTTGCTGTTCCACCAGCACTATAAGTGCCTACACTATTAATACCAGCAACACTTCGGTTGACTGTAAATAATTTCTCTCCACTCAACTCAGAGTCAGGCATTACGATTCTTGCCGTGTACTCAGTTGTTGATGTTCCGTATGAAACAAGAACTCTCAGAGTATCATTGGTTCTAGCACCAATGCGATATCCCTGAAGGACAGTCTCTGGTTTTACATCAGCATTGGTCTGACCTTGTAAGAACAAATGACCAGTAGAACCAACACCAGTCAGTGCTTGTGTCTTATTAACGTCAATAGACTGGAATTCAATCGCAGTCTCTGTCAGAGGAACTTCTTTTGGTGGAATGATGTGAGTAATGTATCCAACATCATCCTGAGCAAATGCATCACTTCTAAATCCTTTCGCAACCAGTGCTCTTGAACCAAAGTTGGAGTTAGAGTTGGTGATAGCAATGTCAGCACCACTCTCAGCAAGGAACTGCTCGGCATATCCAATCGCAAAGATCGAAACTGCCTGAATGACTGCCTTATTGCTTACCTTAATATGGAAGTTTTCATACGTGGGTTTGTAGACTGCTCTTGAGTCCGTGCTGATTGCCTCGTTACCAGCAACACTGCTATCATCCCATGCTCCAGTGGTGCTGTTATACTTAACAAAAGCATTGTCATCTTTCTGAAGACCAATACCAGTGTATTGTGCCACAACCATGGACTTAAATCCATCTGCTTTTGATCCGTCAGCGTGCATACCACACATGCCATAGACAGAGCGCAGAGAGCAGTTGAAGATGTAAGGTGATGCTGATGTGACTGTATCTGAGACCAGAGCAAGAGTTGCTCCAGTTGCGGATGGAAGTGCTGAGGTAGGAGCAGACTGAACTTTGTAGATAATCTGCGTGCTACTCAGTTTTTCATTAACAACATGTTGTCCGTTGTATCCAGCAGCAGTAATACCAGAAATACGGAATGGAGTGTCAACATCCAGTCCAGGAACAGCAGTTGTGGTTGTGACGGTGATACTTGTAGTAGAGGTAGTTCCGTCTCCTGCCTTGATGCTGGAAATACCGATGGATTCGCCTGTTGAACCAACAATTCTGAATTCGTCGATTTTTGGTTCGATGTCCAAAGAGGTAGATGGATAATCTGGTTCAATAGCACGACCAGAAGATGATCCATAGACCAAACTGACTTTTTCATAATACATCTGCAGGTCAGTTCTATCTGCAGTAAAGGTTTGGAAGGCATCATTGATGCTGACATTATTTGTGCCATCAGCATACTCAAATACCGTCAGTTTATGATGTGAAAAGTTGGGAACGGACGTGTTTGATGTATAATCAGTATATACGATACCATTTGGATCAGCATCAAAGATACTAAACTGACCAAAGTAGCAACCACCAGTTACACGGAAGATTGTGGATCTCTCAATATTGCCGTTTGTAGGACTTGGGATGTATTTGGGGCGAATCTTGGTTTTACGGACATCGACACCAACCAGTGAGGTGCCTCTAGGGATGATTACGCCACCATTTACACTATTAAGCTTAAAGAGGTTATTATCTGCGGACGCAAGGTCAAGATTAGTGCTTAGGTCAAAAGCAGGAAGGTTGTCTGAGGTAGTTCCGTTTCGTAGTCTATAATTATTCGTTCCATCTGGGATAAAACCAGGACGATTATCAATTACGTGCTCACCAGGATAAACCTGGATCGTAGTTTGAGCAAATCTATCATTATTCAGACCGCTCTGATATGAAAACCTAGCTGCTTCCAGTAATGCACGCTGAATCGTCTTAAAGGGACGGGTCAGTGAATTACCCTGGTTTTCAATACTATCAGTTGCGTCAATGTCGTTGGGATTTACATAAAGTATAGTTCCACGAGTTGATTTCAGAAAATTATCTAATCTGGAGAGACCCATCTTATTAATGCTTATAGTCCGTTAGATTATTTATCATAAGAAAAAAGGGCAACCCTATATAGGGTCACCCTTCTAGCACTTCCTTCACACACTAATATATTACTTCTCTTTCAGTTCATTGTCAAGTATATATTCAACCGTATTAGCAACGTCATTCATGGCATCACGAAGTTCTTTCTGACCACCAGTATGTTGTGTCATTACATTGATTTCTGTGAGTGACCATCGCCACTGATCCATTTTTTTATTGTGCCACAAATTAATAACCATCTTTTTTCAATCTACCGGTAAA
>VMHT01216242.1_pt1 | contig 11904 bp, 15 predicted proteins | sample 4693611 | NCBI WGS metagenome assembly VMHT01 (sample SAMN12280063, study PRJNA550983) | marine metagenome | isolation source: seawater sampled from same location over 5 years 0.02-0.2 micron viral filtrate | place: USA: collected off the coast of southern California halfway between the port... ...
GATATGCAAACGCTTTATTTCGTTGATAAAATGAATTTCAAATTCGTTCATATTAATTATTTAAATATACTGCAATATATAATTTATTTTACAAACTAAAAAATATTTTACTTAATAATTTAAAAAAACCCCCCACGATTCAAGCGAACCAATGAGGGGAAGGAAACAAAAGGGGACTTTTTATTCGAATTTAATTTGAAAGTCTGTACTCACATCATCATCTTGATTTGGTATGTGGCAAACTATTTTGTATTCGTTTTTCTTTACTGAATAGGTCATATTATCAAGAATGGATGAAACCGGTTCTTGGTTGGTTTGAAAGTTAATCCATAATTTATTATGTAATGCAATAGGAATTGGTTCGGGATTTGTATTAAAAAACGTTCCTTCAAATCTTTTGACATATTCACGATAATCATTTATAAATTCTTGGGTAATAAGTTGGTCAATAGGTTTGACTGTATTTGGTGTCAATCGTGAAACAAAATCGCCTAAAATACGACCATCGTGTTTTGAGTTTTTAAGTGCGTTTGATAGTATATTGTCTTTTGATTGGTAGAAATTAGAAATCACACTTGAAGTCCTTGACTTGTTTTCCATTATTGCCGTTGACCTTGTTTGAACCGCTTCAGATATTTTAAGGTTGTCGATATATAGTCTGTTAAAATCGGCAGTTGTGCCGGTAACAATTGGTTGACCTAATCTAAAGTCAACGTACAATTTATCGGTATATTGACCAATAGTTGTGGCATCGACCTCACCTGCCTTATATGGCGGTATATTAACGGTAAACTTTTGCCATTGGTTATTAGTTTGTACGCTTGTATAATTCCTTTCAGGATATGAACTGCTGACATAGGTATTTTCAACAAATTCATTTGATTGTGCATTATATTCAACATCATAACCAGTACCCGAATAAAAAAAACGATATGTCAATTCAAACCTGAATTCAATTTCAACATCATCTGAATCGGTATCTGCAAAATATTCAAATTCAAGTTTAACCGGCATTTTTTGATTGACTTGTGGCAAAGCCTCAATTTCAGATTGATTTAAAGTTGTAGCTTGTAAAGTTGTACCAATTAATCCAAGATTTGTTGTCCTTGAGGCATTTGTCGTTGTCGTATCTAAATAAACGTTTTTACTTAAAGGGAAGGTTTTTGGATTGCTTCCCGATGCTGGTGAAACAAAATCGCAAGTTCCTACATCCCACCGATATGATGCCGTTGATGTTGAATACATAAAATGACTATTCGGATGAACATCCTCAAATGCATCAACCTTTGTTATATATTCCGCCTTTTTTATAGGTGGTAAATATTCAACAGTCATATCATTGCCAATTGGAATGACCTCATCCGGGGCGGTTAATAAAACATCTTCAACCAAAGTTTCCTTGTAAACCCCATCTTTGTCGTATCTCTTAAATTGGATAAATTCTTGACCTGAGTTCCTTAATAAGTCTAATTGTGCATTTCTAATTGTTCCCATAATTATTCACTTGCAAATTGATAACGTTCTACGACAAAATCATCTTCAACTCTTACCGTAATTATATAATTTTGCCCAAAATTAGTGATTACATCTTGTAAATCTTGTGGGTAGTCTGCCCTTGATGATATTTGTGGCATTGTGCTGAAATCAACACTTAAAGCCGATGCGTATCCTTGTTTATATTGGTTAAAAAAGAAAACATCATTCACAAAAGGCACTTCATAAAAAGAATAAAATCCATCCGGTAAACTAAAAGATGCATTATCGAAATCGGGTGTCCTTGGAAATTTAAATAACGGTGATGGTGGCGTTGGGTCAATTGTGTTATTTGCAACGCTATAACCATAATCAAACGCCCCTCCATCTCCAATTAACATATAAACCATTTTTGTGCCTACTTGCGCCCACCTCCAAGAATTAGCATCCGAACCATTTGATTGTCCGGCACCAATTGTGACTTGAAAATTACCTAAACCAAATTCTCGTGTTTTATTAAAATTATCTATTGATGCAATTTGTTCTAAAATATATGACCTATGAGTTCTTCCAAAAGTTTGTCCAATTCCTTTTGCCCTTGATAATGATTGGGTTATGTTGGAACCATAATATACATTCACATACGGTCTAACATTATAGGGAGGAATTACATAAACTCCGGGAGTGACTGATTGTGCAGGGGCGGCATTTACTGTTATTATTACGTAAGCGGCGGTTGATGTATTCGTGCCATTATTTGCCGTAAAGAAAAATTCATCACGCCCGGTGTAATCAGTTGTGGGCGTATATGTAACTGTGGTTCCACTTAAACTTGTTGAACCATTATCAACATCATTAGTAATTGCAAACGTAAGTGATAAGCCATCTGCATCGAATCCATTAAGTTCTATCGTTGCCGGAATGTTTTCGGTTGTTGTAATATGAATATTTTGAACGATTGGAGTTGAAACCGCCGCTTGTTCTTGTGATTCATAAATTCTATTATCAAGCAAATTTGAATTACTCATAATATACCAACGCCCTTGACTTTGAAAAATCCTTGAGTTGATTGATTTTAATATTTTAACTAATAAATCCTTGGCGTTTAGATTTAAATTTGAATTTGTCAAAACACCATATTCAAAAAGTTCAATGTCGTTTAAAACAGTTTTGTCATCTGAATCAAGAAACCCTTGACCCCTAATTGAGTTAGCAACAAATATATCAAAATCAAGTCCGGTGTTTTGTAGTATTTTATAAACATAGTAAAACGCCTCATCGAAGTTTGATTGGAACGTTTGACTTGGTGATGACCCACTCAATACAATATTGGAGTTTGGTGCATCATAACCATCTAAAAGTCCAAGTCCATCGGATGCCACTAATTTAATCGGATATGGCGTTGTGGTGAACGCCTCTTGAAAGCGGTCAACTACAATGAATCCTTCCCAATAAAATTCAAATCCTTGGCTTGTAGGGTCATCCCAATCAACGGCGGATGTTTGCCATTGGTCTGTTGTGGAATCCCAAAGTGGAGAACCACTTATATCCCCGGTTGAAATTTGCACCTTGTACTCACGTTCATCGGCATCATACCAATCATCATAATTAGTTCCTGATTCACCGGTTGTTTCATTCCATTGAACTTCGCTCAGATTCCAATTTTCATCAAGTTCATCCCAAGCAGTTCCACCGGAGGTTTCTGTGACAAATAAATTTATTTCACAAGTTGAGCCAATTATGGGATTATAGAAATCATCATTGTTTTCCCATTTTATAACTACCGGGTCGGCAGTTCCAATAAGTGGATAAACTGTCCCGGAATAGTTTTTTTGTAGAATTGAAAGTTTCCGAGGATTATTATATACATCGGAAAACAACAAAGAAAACTTCTCGCCGTATGCCATTATAAAATTCTTGTTCTGTTCCTATCGGCTCTTTGTAATGCCAAGACCAAATCCTGACCTTCTAATTTAAAGCCTCCGGTAATATTAACATTTGTTTGACCTCCGCCAATCATTGATTTTAATTTGTCAAGCGGTGCAATTACCTCCGGGTTTGACCTTACATTTGGGTATTCGCCCATCAATCCAAGAGTTGGTGATGATACAATTCCGCCGTTTGCGAATTTAGGAACACCACTTAGACTGCTAAAAATATCTTTGAATCGACTCATTTTTGACGCCGAATCCATACCCTTTGCCCCCGGTAATAATGCATTTAAAATAAATGCTGCCGCCGCTGCTGCTGCCAATCTTTTTGTAAGATTAATAATTCCATTAATAATTGAATCAAAAAAGTTTTCTCCATTCATTAACCCCTGAAATGCACTCATTAAAGTATCACCAAAGGCAAACGCTAAATGTACAGTCGCATCGCTCAATTGTTCGGCTTGAATTTTTATTTGAGGAATTATTAAATTCATTTTTTGTAATCCATCGGTTGCTAATTTAACAACACCAGTAACACGATTAGTGCCAAATTCGAATTGCTTTAAAATTTTAGTGCCTTTTATAAATTCTCTGTCACCTTTTTTTCGCACTAAATTTAATTCAGAAACTAACTTAATATTTTCTCTCGTAGATGTATTTGATGTATTTATTACTGAATTTTTCTTTTTTGTATTATCAACTGACTTTTCTGTTTCATCATTATTTTCTTTTAATTCTTCATTTTGTGATTTTAAAGCCTCAGCCATTGTTTTGGCTTGTAAAGCCGCAAATTTTGTTGAACTACCACCTGATTTAAGAAAATTAAAGAATGTCTGTAATCTTGAAACAACCGGATTCATTTGATGTAATAACTCGATAAATGCAGTTGTCAAAGCAGTTACCGCAATAGCAATGGCACCAAATGGATTTGCCGCCATAACCGTGGTTAATGTACCAACCGCACCGGTAATCACGCCAAATCCTGTTGCAACACTTCCAAGGGCAATCAATAGCGGTGGAATTATTGCCGCTAATCCCGCAATGGTTAAAATTAATCTTTGGGTGTCACTATCTAAATTTGAAAGTCTTTGAATTAAACCAGTAAAACTCGCCATTAAATCTTTTAATATTGGCAAAAGTATTTTTCCAAATTTAGCCAATGCAATGTTTAAATTATCTTTTAAGGTTGAAAACTGACCGGCAAAAGTTTGCGAAAGTTTTTCCATACCATTTTCAAACTGACCGCCTTCGGATGTTGCTTTAATAAATCCTTGCTTAAGTAAATCAAAAGTGATTTTGCCCTCACTTCCCATTTTCCTTAATTGGTCAACACTTGCGCCGGTAACGCCATTCAATATTTTATAAATTGGAATACCGTTGTTTATAAACTGATTGATGTCTTGTTGCATCACACGACCGGCGGCGGCAGATTGTCCAAAGGCAACCGCCACTCTTGTAAGGTCGGCACCGGCAACGGCTGAAACATCTCCAAGTAATTTTAACGAATCAAACGCATCGTCTGTCGACATACCAAAACCAATCAATTGATTGTTTACTGCCGCTAAGTCACCCAATTGAAACGGTGTTTTTGCAGAGAACTGTACAAGCCTCTCGAATGCTTTTGCACCTTGCTCAGCACCTCCGGTCAATACGTTTAATGATGTTTGTAATTTTTCAAAATCACTTGCAGATTTAACCGCCGCCGCACCGGCAAGACCGATGGGTAACGTTAACCTTGTGGACAAACGCTTTCCAATGTCGGTGGTTTGCCTCCCAAATGCTTTTAATTTTGATGATGCGGATGAAAGTGATTTATTTAATCCTTTTGCATCCCCATTTATAAATACTTCTAAAATGTTCGCCATAGTGCAAATTTAACAATTTAAAAAACAACCTTCCTTGGAATGTCTTTCATTGATTCAAGTAAATCTTCAAACTCTTTTAATTTCTGTGGGGTTGACCTTGGAACGTTCTTTTTGAGATAAACATCTTGCGGCAAAGGAAATAAATCCGGGGGTTTTATCGTTTGACTTTTCTTAGTGCAATTTACGTTGTGGATAAGGGTTGCCAAATATCTCAAACGTTCCCATTCAAGGTTTTGTTTGATTATATGGCTTTCTCCCAATAGTTGATTTTCCTTCCAAGTGTTTATCCAAAAATCACCCGGCGGAATACCGCATTGCCCAATAAAATAATCAGCTAATGAATCCCAAGTTATTTGTTCGGGTTCGCTTGTGTTTTTTTTTCCTCGGTGGGGTTTCTTTGAATACCCATATTTAAATCATTCCCAAGAATTCGTGATTCGGTCATTGCTCCAACAATCTTTTCAAGTTCATTGGCATCAACATCCTCAAGCCACGCACCGACTTTGAATTTGTTATAGTCGATTTCATTGCCTTGTTCTTGGTCGTTTGCCAATAAGCCACAATAAATGATTTCTCTAATAACGCTCAATGATATTCCACCTTCGAAGATGTCCCCTAATTGGTCAAGTGAAATGTTTAATTCATCGGTAAAAGCACTCCAAAAGTTCATTGAGAAGTGCATTGTTCTTACCTTACCACCAATTTTAAGGTCGTGGTAACCCCTCCTTTTGTTCCCCATTATGTATTAAAAATTACGAGTTAACCGCAGTTGTGATTGAGCCGGTAGTAACGATTGTACCTGAATAGGTGACCGCACTTTCCATTTCGCCGCTTGTTTCAATTGAAGTGATAAATCCTTCGCCTGAAAAAACAGTATCACCGGTTGTGGTAGTCCCAAAAGACCAATCGATTTTTGAACGGTTTTCCATAAGTGTAGCCATTGCCGGTACATTTTGGGTATCAGTATAATCGACAAGACCTTCAAAGCTAATTTCTCCACTTCTAAGTCCGGCGATTACCTCTTGATAACCCCCTGAATCTTTGCTTGTCGCTTCCGGGGCATCCATAGACAAGGAAAGAGATGCACTCGTTGAATGACCGATAGTTGCTAAGGTACCGCCATCAGCGATGAATTTTAATAATAAATTTGTTCCGTTGTAAACAGTAGATGCCATAATTCTTTATTTTTTACAAATATAATACTTTTTAATTTTTCCCAAAATCTTCATATCTTCCATTAGAAATTAGCTTCATTTTCTGTTTGCGTTGACGTAAAGTCTCCATTTAAATAAGAAAAATTAAAAGGTGCGTCTAACATATCTGCGTGGTTTAAAACTTTAAATTCGGCAAAACGACTTGTACTTTCAGATGTGTGCGCAACAATGACATCAGAAGGAACAAAACTTACAGATAAACCTCCATATCCGCCATTAGGATTCCCATTACTCCAGACAATGCTTGAATCACTTAATCCATCTCTACGACCAAACCAAATACGTTTTTCACCTACATCAACCGCCATACAAACAATATCATTATCTCCTAAATTTAAGTCAGTAAACCCAGATTGCAATACGTTGCCAATATAAGTTCTTTCTCCCCTTTTGTTTAATCCTGCGCCATAATTTGCATCTAATGGATTTCTACTGACATAGGGCGAAACGTCATAAACTGTGTTTGAACTTCTATTAAATACACCAAAATATTCGTGCTCACTTGTGCCAATCAATTGTATTTCTAAATAATACTTACCGCTTGTTTGAGCATTTTGGTTTAAAACTGCGTGTCCTTCTGAATTTGTATTAAAATCTACTATTTGACCACTTGACTTAAACTCTGCTCTATTAGAAGCACCGTCATCATACCCTGCCCAAAACTCATCAAACCTTAAATTTGCAGTTGGAGCGGTTACAGTGTCAAAACATTGTTTTTCGTTGTAAAGTTCGGTTACTTGGTCACTTGTAAGGGCAGCATCGTAGATTCTTACTTGGTCTATTGAGCCACCTGCGTAATTTGTTCCATAATGTCCCAATATAATGTTAGTTAAACCACTTACTGCTTTTGTTGAGGATGCGCTATCAAATAATGACCCATCAACATAAGCTAACTTTTCAGTACTTGTTGATACAAACACAAAATTATGCCAATTGCCATCTCTCCAAGAAGAGGGGGATGTACCAGTAAGTCTCGCTCCATATATATCACCAAAACTAAAATAGTAATCTCCATTCTGGTGTAGAGCAAATCTAATTAAATTATTATAAGTTGATTGGGCTGTACTCGCGGTTGACGAAAAAAACGGAAAGTTATTTGTGTTATCTATTTTTGCCCAAATTGAAAATGTATAAACATTTGTAAACCCACTTAAAACATTAGGCAGGTCTATTCTACTACTACTCCCATTAAACACCGCAGCTTGACCATACCTCCCAAATTCATATTGTTCAGTACCGCTCCAAGTTCCATCATTGCCATTTGTTCCCTCATCCTCTGCTGAATTGTCCAATTTATAATAAGCTACTGGTGTAGTTCCTGTTGGATAATTTACTGTATCGGTTGTACAAGTATATACACAAGCGGTTTCTGCGTAAAGGGTATCTATTTCACTTTGCAATAAAGCTCTATTAAAGAATCGTAATTGGTCTATGTCTCCATCAGCGTTCAAAGGTGTTACTGCTCTATATTGACCAATTAACGCCTGTGCAGACGTTGAATAAGTTATATTATTAATCCACCAAGAGTTTGTCGCACTTCCTGATGTTGTATAAGTAACTGTTTGTTTTACTCCATTAATGTATAATTCTACTTCAGAACTTCCAAGTTGAGCAACAACGTGAACCCAATCATCCGTTGCAGTAACCCCTACTAATGCATCAAGTCTTTGACCTGAATCATTATTTTGTACCCTCACTCTTAAATCAGGTACACCAGACCAAGTACTTTGAATCCAATCAAAAGTAAAGTAATCTTTTGTGTCAGTTGTAGATGAAACAGAATAGATATACACATTACTCGTTGTAGTTGATGGCTTTATCCAAGCACTTATACATTTTATTGTGTCGCTATCATTAAATGGAGAACCTGTTGGTAATGTTATCTTACTACTACTCCCATTAAATCTCGCACCATAGTTTATCTGTCCCGCTACTCCGAACTCAACGTCAGTAGGTGTGCCATCGTAGTTACCACTCGCATCAGAAGCATCGTAGTCAAGATTGTATAAAGCTAAACCACTTGAATCGCCAAATGGGTCTGCGGAATCAGTAGCACAAACTGCTGCTGCTGCTGCACCTGTATTAATTAATCTTTTGCCTATACTCATACTATTTCATCTTCAGATGGTGGGAAAAATCTCTTGTCGTATTGCAACAAGTCAGCATAGGATGTCAACGCATTGACCTCCGATTCTTTTCTGTCAAGTTCTGTCAATATGCCCGACCTTTCCGTTTGTGTATCTGAATCAATATCGATGTCCCTTTCGAATTTCCTTACAACCTGCCAATCACTTGGTTTCAATAAATGATTTGCTTTTTGTTTTAGTTCAGATAAAATGCTTGATTGTAAATCTGAAACTTTATATCTTTTTTCTGTATCGCCTGTTGTTTCACCATCTTCGCCTATAATATCTACGTCTTGACTAAAATCAATATTAGTTACGTCATAGGTTACTATTTCATTTTCAGCGTCAAAGTATAACTCGCCTTTTGTTTGTGTCAATGGATTAAATGATGGTTTTACAACATCATAAAAACCTTCCGCCTCAATAGTTTCAGCATCGGCATTTCTAAAGTTTAAAATAACAGTTCCATCATCCTTGGTATATTCAGATGGTAGAGATTTATAAATTTTTATTTGACCGTTTTCAGTTCTTGCTTTCATATTATTGTGGTTGTGCCGATGTATAAGTGGCAATTGAATAGTGATATATTTTTGAACCCGATGTGTCATCCGTGCAAACTATTTGAATCAAGTTTGTCGCTGAACCATCGTAAGTGGTTGAACCTACCCGGTTAAAAGTTGAGCCGGTTTCTGCAAAAGTCAAGGCATAATTTCCGGTAACAATTAAGTCAACAACCTGACCTTGAACGGCGTTTGAAAATGTAAAGGTTGCCGCACCGGATGCGGTTGCCGTAAATGTACAACCGTTTAAAAAATTAAGGGCGAAAGATGTTCCACTACCAAGTGCCGAAAGTTCCGAATATCGATTTTCTAATTTTGCAAAGGTAACTGAATCATCGGCTAAAAAAGCGGTCGCCAATGTTGTCGCAACGGTACCATCTGCCAAAAGAATTTGGCTCGATGTTCCACTTGTTTTTACAAATGTTGCTGCCTCCAATCTTCCAGTGGTGTCAACTTGGATGTTCAAGTCATTACCAACGCCATCAGTAAGTTCTTTTGTCGAAGATGATGCGGCGGCATTATCACTTAATTTGATAAGACCCTGATAAGTATCTTTTATTTTTAATCCCGATAGTGTAGTACCCATAATTTATTTTTTACAAATTTAACAAATTTATATTTCATCCCATAATTCAGTTTCCGTATTCCAATTATTATTTAAAACCTCCCAAGTTTCCGGCAATCTTTCATCATATCTGTCCCAAACCTCATTGATAGAATCCCAAGTAAGTGGGATGACATAATTGTAGGATTGCCATCTGTCCTCTGTATTACTCCACAAATCCTCAAGATTATCTTGAAGATATTTTTTTATTATTTTACTGGTTTTTTTTGACCTTGAAATTATGTTATGTGGAATACCAAGCATTTATTTTGGTTTACGCAAATAACATATTATTTGACCGTGTGAAATTGAAATATTAGTAAAATTACCATATATGATGTGTCCCTCCTTTATTGCAAAACTGGTTAGTCCGCTATCACCTCCCGATGTGTCGTTTGTAAGTGTAATGGTGCAATTTTCAGTACATTCTATTGAGCCGAAAAATTCACCACTTGGGGTTGATTGGTTTCCGTGATTGTAATCTAAAAGACGAAATCCATAATCACCGAATGACATTCGATAGAAATTATTTGCTGAGTACAAGTCACGAGTTGCCATATTTATCTTTTTTTACCTTGACCACGATATTTCTTTTTCCACCCTTTTTTATTTATTGATGCATTCTTTGAATGAACACCGGGGCGTTTTTTCTTTGTGGATTCTACAAAATTATCAATTATTTTCTTTGCCATTATTTGTGGAGTTTGTTTCCAAATACCTTCTCTACCCCGCGAGAACCAAAATATCCTCCAAGGATAACTTGCATCAGACCTGTGATTGTTGTCAAGTCATAATCCATATACCATCCAACGATATAAGAAATTGTAAAAAAACACAAAGTCAAAGGTCTAACATTTTGCGCCAACCATCCACTTCTACTATCTGCCACCCACCTTCGGGTCACGCCATCCATTTCGGCACGTTCTAATCGTAGTTTTTCAAGTGCGACCTCCTTATCCTCGGATGACATATCTGAGCCTCCTATAATCGCTTCAATTACGTTTCCAATTGGTGTATCTTCGGCAATCGCACCGACTACCTTTGGAATCTTTTGAAGTAGAAAAGAACCTACTGCCGTATCTTTAAATTTCTTTTTAGGCATATCGTGCTCCCTACTGTATTAGTAAATCCAAATGACATCGGGGATTTTGTGCCCATCATAATCCTCGCCATCGGAATCAACGTGAATGAATGTTTTTGCAATTCCAAATCTATTGAATCCAACATCTTGCAACGCTGATAAAATGATGTGTCTTTGCCTTGAATTTTTGATTGAGATATCCACCGCTTTTCCAACGATATGGCTCGAGTTCGGTTTTCCTCCAACCTCTCTATTGTGTTCGATTGTTCGCCATCCTGAGTTGATTTTAAATGGTATCCCTGCAATGTCACGGGCATTGTCGAGCATTTTAAGGAAGTCAGCATCCATATACTTGCCACTACCGGGAACATCCGGCGAATCAAATTCCTCATATTTGAAATATTTTAGACTCATTTTTTACAGTCGCATTTGTTATCGTATTTCATAGCCTTGTTTAGAAGTAGCCTGTCGATTGTGTCATCTTGTACTTTTATTAGCATTTCCTCCAAAGTGTCTTTGGCTTGTACAAGCATTTCTATTTTCATCTCAAGATTTGAAATCTTCTTTTTGGCAGCATCTAAATCATCGGGGTTTCTCCCAGTAATACTTGCAATGACCATCGCAATCGATGCCGCTATCATACCTATTAAAGTGTTTACTATTTGAGCATTTTCACTTGGGATTTGATACTTTGTTAAATAAAACAAAATCAAAACGACTAAGAAAAAAACTAAAAGACTTCCTGCAAAATGTCTTATATCTTTGGCAACTCCGTTTGTAGGCATTTTCATTTTTTAAATTTTTGGGTTATGTTAATGACTGTATAAATCAGCGTTGCCAAAAGGACAAGGGTTTGCAGTATTGGATTCACATCTGACAATGATAAAAATATCGCTCCAATATTTATTCCGTAAATTTTAAAATCTCCCATTATATTTTTTCTATTTTATTAGATATTTCGACAATCGCTCGGAAATAGGTTTTATCCTCCAAGTCATCCTCGAAATATGTCACACCGTTATTTGTGCAAGTTATCACATTGAATCCATC
>VMHT01076356.1_pt1 | contig 11903 bp, 17 predicted proteins | sample 4693611 | NCBI WGS metagenome assembly VMHT01 (sample SAMN12280063, study PRJNA550983) | marine metagenome | isolation source: seawater sampled from same location over 5 years 0.02-0.2 micron viral filtrate | place: USA: collected off the coast of southern California halfway between the port... ...
GCAATAAAATCATCTTCTTCATCATTATTTACTAAACCTATATCTTTAAAATGTTCCATCATATTTTCGTCCATTTCCCAATCTACTTGTTCATTCTTTGGGACAGGTGCATCCTCTTCAATGTGTTTTACTTGTTTTTCATTAAAAACATCCCCAATATACAAAAAATAACAGTTATAACAAAGTAATTCTAAATTTTCTATTTTCCAATTCATTTTATTTTTATCCTTAAAATGAACTAAAAGTGGAGCTTTGTAATCATTTACACGTTGCTCATTAAAATTACAACTATTACAACATTCTTCTATATATCCTTCCTGTATTAATCTATCTTTATATTTATTTAAACTATAAGATTTAATAAATAATTCTCCATCCATTAATGATTTTAAATCAGGGTCTTTACCACCTAAATGTTTTCTAATACCCTTACCCATTGGGTTAAGGTGTTTATCAAATAAGGTTTTACCTGTTTCTTCATCAAGATAACTTTTAGCATAACGTTTATAATGTTCATAACTAATACCTAAAAAACGAGCTGCACTCATATTAGACTTAGTCATTTTCTGAGCATATAAAATTCGCTCTTTAGTAATAGGTTTAGATGGTCTACCCTTTTTCATCAAATATATCTGGGTTTATATTTACAACTATATTCCAAAGATCTTCTACATTATTTAATTCAATTTCTTCTTCAGTTTCTTGGATTACTAATGAATTTTTTGTTCCGTCTGGATTATATCTATCATAAAAATAAAATGAAAGTATTTCATATATTTGTTTACCAAAAGCAAGTAAAATTAAAGAATCAATTACCTGATAAAAATTTTCTTCATATTTAGATAAATCTACTTTAAAGTCCTTTTCCATTAAATAAGATCTTGTAATAGAATTTTCAAATTGATTTATTAAATTAATAAATAATTCTTTCTTTTGATCGTAAATTTTTTTATTTTTTCTCTTTATAGAGGTATCAGCTTGTAACAGCTGATCCAGAGATTGCTTTAGATTGCTTAGTGGATCTGACATTGCGTAACATTTTAAGTGTATAATTTATATCTCCACACATTTCATATTCATCATTTGATTCAAAATAACCTAAGGATGAACTAAGTGCGTTTTCCCAGTCTTTTTTAGCTATAGTTGCTACAGCAATATCAGTATTTACACTACATATTTCGGCTATACTTTTATTTTGCCTAATAGCATGTTTTATACCACTAAAAGTTTCTTTAAAGATATTAGATTTATTATCATTAATAAATTCTTTTAATAATTTAGGAGAGTGTCCTATAACTTTTAAATTTAATAATTTCCTTTTACCCATTATTTTTTAAATACTACATTTGCTACAAATGAGACAAATGAAGATAGGGGTACTTGAAAAGCAGCTACATTTTTTTCGGGAGCATCTTCATCTTCATCAAATTCTAATCTGAAGTCGTTAAATTTTGGTGCTAATTTTGTAGCAACATCGTTTTGGAGTTGGGCTAGTTGTTCTGGAGAGGGATTTTCAATTTCAGTTCCACTATTATCTAATGGGAAAAATTTAACTTTAATTCCTTTTTTGGTGGGGTTTTTATTTACATCAAAACTGACTTTATATCTTCTACCATCTATAGTAGTAGTATATTTTAAAGTTCCTTCTTGATCTTCAGATAAAGGATCATACATAGATGTGGTTTTTATAACATTAACATCTTTAGTGTAATCACCTTCTAAAATATCTATTAATTTTACTTTTTCCATTAGAATAATTTGTTATAAATATTAAAGTAATTCATATTCCATTTCAATAGGCTCAAACCCCCATGTATCAGCATTTTCAGTTTTTTCTTGAGCTGTAACTGCTCTATACATGTCGTTTACTTTTCTATTAATACCATCTAAAAAACCACCTCCTCCTTTACCATGAAATATATGAAATAAAGCTGGTGAGTAAATTGCTTTTAATTCAAAACCATGTTTAATAGCTTTCTTTTGAACATTTGTATCACTATATAAAACATAAATAAGTTCTTCCTCAAAGCCACGTATTTCATGCCAAATATTTTTATGTGCTAATTGAAAATCACCACAACAATTTATAATACTATAATTATCACCTTCAACTACTGATTCACCAGTTGTTCTTTCTTCACTATTTTTAATTAAATGTTCACGTAATGATTCCCAATCACTATATTTTCTTTCTCCACCATGAAATTCTTCAATTTGTTTCCAATCGGTGTATCTTCTTGATATAGTATAAAATGTATTATCATTTAACTCGTTTTTAATCGTTTGTTCTAATTGATCCCTGCGTGGTGATATTACATCTATATTAGTTGATACAATATAATCACCAGTAGCTCTTCTAATTCCTATATTACGAGCTAATGTTTCACAACATACTTGGGCATTTGGATCATTATTAGTTAATATAGAAGCTATTTCAGGTGTTATTACTATATGTTTTAAATTACCTTTAAAATGTATTTGATCTTGAATGTCCCAAAGTTGAGGTTTATTATCAGGTGAATTCCAATCAATTAATATTACTTCATCAAAAGTATTTATTAGTGAATTTAAACAATAAATAGATCTATCATTTAAATTACCACCATAATCATCATTTCTTGTTACTACTACTGCACTTAATTTCATTTTTTATATTTTTCTATATTATCACTACAAATCCCACTACATTTAGATACATCATCATCATTCATTTCTGGTAATACTGCTATACTATTTTTTAATGGTTGTTTACCTGGATAAGCCCAAATATATCCTTTTGATGTTAATGTTACATCATCATTTTGATGCCAAAAATAATTAAATTTGGACCCAATATTATCCAATGTATTAAATTGGGTTATAGCTTCCAAGTTTTTACAATGAAGCCATAATCTACTATAATGATGTTCTATAAGTTCATGTGGAAAATCATATGTTGGGTCATCATGCCCTAATTTAAACTTGCCATCTATAAACCAAACATCAATTTCACAATGATATCCCTTACGTAAAGCCTCCCAAATATATTCAGGTTTATTTTCGTAATTAGGTTTTTTACCATTAATATTACCTCTATGGGATATTAAAATCATAATAAAGGAATAAATTTCATACTACTTATAAATTCATTAGGGATAGTTGCTATATCAAATCCTATAGTAATTCTTATCCCTTCATAAGGTTCATTTATTTTTACATAATGTGTTAGTGATTGCTTTGGGTTGTTCTGCCCATTGCCTTTTCCTATATAAATTTGACCCATTTTATTTTGTATTTCATATCCTGTATGGAATACAGTAGTTGTATTTTGGGGTTCAATACTAATATATCCATGATAATCCCAAGGATGGCCATGAAGTTGAAGTTTTTGTTCTACTTCTTTTCCCTCATGATAATTTAACCAACTTTGCATCCATAGGGGTCTATCATCTCCTACAAAACTTCTTATATAATAATTTAGTTCTTTATATAATTTATAAAATAATAAATTAGAAGAAGTTAAACTAAAAATGTTGTATTTATAATACCCCCAAGTAGTATCCCAACCATATTCTTTTTTTATAAAATTATAAGACGTTTTACAATCATTTATAAAAGCCTGGTGATTATTTTTAATTAAATTAGATTGGTATAATTTATATTCCATTACTATAATTCTTTAGATAATAATCTAAATCTTCAGGTGTACCTAACCCCCACATTTCTTTGACATCAAAAGTCCTTATCGCTTTTCCATCTTCAATAGCTTCATTAAATACTGGGCATACGTAAAATTCGTTATTTACGCGAATATTTTTATTTATCATTTGTTCTGCATACTTAACAAAATCACTACCATTTTTCCAATAGTAAAAACCTATGGTTGCTATGTTTGATATAGGATTTTTTTCTGCCACCTCAGTTACTAAACCTTGTTCATTTACTTTAGCAAACGACCATTTAGGATGTGTTGCTTCAAATGTTACAATACCACCATCAGCGTTTGTTTCATTCATTTTATATAAAAATTCATTAGAATCCCATTCTACAAATTGATCTGAATTAGCAAAAAACAAGGGTGCATCTGAATTAATATATTCTTTGGCTAATAATGCTGTACAGGCAGCTCCTTCTGTCATTCCTTCTGTTTCAACTATTTTACAACCAGGAGTAATTAATGATAATAAAGCATCTAAATTATATTTTTCTCTATGGGATTTTTGTACTACATAGATATAATTAGCTTTTATATTTAAATTTTCTACTACCACTTGTATCATTGGTTTTTTTCTTACCTCAATTAGTGGTTTTGGAAATGTATAACCAGCTTTCTCAAATCTAGAACCTGCACCCGCCATTGGTATTAATACATTTAATGTTTCGTCTCTCCAGGCTGGAGTTGTTTGTTTATCTCCCATTTGTATTTTATTTATTTTATTTATAATATTTTCGTAAGTTACTTCTTGTGGATTTTTTACTCGTAAAATATACGACTTACTTCTTGCAGCGGCAAGTAATCCATAAGGGGAATCTTCTATAATTAAAGTTTCCTCTGGTAGGCATTTCATTTTTGATATAGCATTCCAATACATTTCAGGATGAGGTTTACTATTATCAACATCTTCATTAGATAAAATTAAATCCATATATTCAATTAAACCTAATTTAGCAAGTACAGTTAATACTGTTTTTCTTATAGAATTAGAACAACATACTATTTTATATCCTTCATCTGATAATTTAGATATTGTATAGAGTAAATTAGGGTTTATTTCTAAATCACCTAACATATCTAAAGTATTTTTTTGTTTATCTTCCCAAATACGTTTATGTTCTTTTATTGGTAAACCTTTTTGTTCAGTTAACATATCTAACTTTTGATTAGTTTTTAATCCATCATAAGTTGATAGATGTTCATTCCAACTAATAGCATAATCACCTAATGCTTTATTAAGCGCTTCGTAATGAATATTTTTAGCTTCAACTAATACACCATCTAGATCAAATATAATTAATTTTATCAATTTTTTTATAATTTTTTAATGTTCGTAATAAGGTGTGTTATAAATTGTAATTATTTTAGAAGATCTAACTAAATCTAGTTCAGGACAAATAGAACTTTTAATGTTTAAATCACCTTTAATTAAATGTTCTTTTAACCAGTAGTGGGTATTTAAAGAATTACTTTGTTCTATTAAATTAGGAATATTATTATATAGATTAAAATAATGTTTAGCTGCTTTTAAATTACAAACAGCAAATTGATCATTAAATAATAAAGAAGTTTTATAATCAGAGGTAGGTGGAACAAAAATATCATATTTATTTTCTTTAATACTTTCTAATATAAATCTAATATTAAATGGTGAGTTAAAATATAAATCAAACCTTCCTCTAATATATATGTCATAAGATGTATTTATTAAATTAAAACATCTTAACATTGATAGATACATTAAAAAACTATTTTTTAATGGAGTTGAATTAAAAGAAAATTCATATAATTGATCAAGTAATTTTTGAGTTTTAGAATGATTAGTAAGACTTCTTAAATATAGAAATTTTTCTTTAAGAAGTTCTCCTCCTTCTACCCAATCAATACTATATTTTTTAGGATTATACAAAGGTAAAGCTCTAAAATCTTTCCAAGAATGGATATAAATATCTACTTCATACATATGTCCTAATTTTACAAGTGATTCATATATATAAGGAAAAGAAAACATAGAATTTCTAGGTTCTCCAGATAAACATAAAGCTACTTTTATTTTTTTACCAGTCATATACTGTTTTATCTTTATACCAATCTACTAAATTAACATTTCGTTTTAACCAATTTACTTCAACTCCTTCATCTAAACATTCTTGTAAAAAGAAACTAATCCCACCATCTACCATAGATTGATGATCTAATTTAAACTCTATTCCCTTATTAGTCATATAATTCCAAGCTATAAGTGCTTCAGGTGGTATAGGTATTAACTCATCTATTTGGAAATCAAACATTAATTTTAAATCATAAATTTTTCCATATATAACATTATCAGCTGGGTAATCATGACTGTTATGATAGTAGACTAATTCATATCCCAAATCTTTTCTAACACCTGTTTTACAAGTAGCCATAAATGCTAATTGTCTATTTTCTAATCTAGGTAATAACTTATCTAAATTAGTTACTATAGTATCACTTCTAACTTTTAATACTTCATCAACTTTACCTTCTAAGTAACTTACACCCTCAAATGATGATTTCACTTGCATATTAACATTCATATAACCAAATACTTCTGGTTTTTCTACAAGTATAACTTCTATACCTTTATTACGAATGTAATCTAGTCTAATAATGGATTCATCGTTCCATGTAACCCATACAACATTATCAAATTGTGAATAATAATCCGCTAATTCTTTATAATATTCAGTTGGTCCCTGTATAATAATACCTTGTTTCATTAATATAAATTATATAATTTCATTATTCCTTCTTTTAAACTAGTTTTAGGTTGCCAATATTTTTTAATATTATCATTAGGTTCATTCATGGCATTAAGTTGAGTTTGATCCTTTTTATCTCCAGGAAATACTTTACAACTAGATAATACATCTAATATATTAGTTATCTCATAAATTTTAGTCCATTCAAAACTAGTAATACTATAATTTTTATTCTTATTAATTTTATCATAGTTTTTAGCTAATGTTAATAATGCCTCAGAAGCATCATCAGCATATAAAAATTGTCTTGATTCAGTACCATCTGTTCTCATTTTAATAACTCCTTCTTCTTTAGCCATTTTAATAAAATCAGTTATAACATGGGATTTTTCCTCATCTTCTTCATACCCATATACATTCCAAAATCTAGCTACAATTCCTCCTAATTCATGGGTCATTTTTTCTCCTAATAATTTTAAAATTCCATAACTTGAATGGCTCATCTCAGCCATTTGAGATGAAGCAAATATAAATGGTTTTTTATTCTGTCTAAGAGCATCAAAAGTGTTAGTCATAATTGCCATATTATTATAAATAAAATCATAACTATCCTGATATTTTTCTAGATATTTTGCTCCACCTACATCAAAAGCTAAAAAATGAACAATATCACAATCATCTATATAAGAATCTAAAATTGGAGAATGAGCTTGTCTTAAATCCTGAAAGGGTTTATTTAGTATATCCCATTCAAATACTTGTTGTTTTTGGTCAACTAAATATTTTACAAGATGAGCTCCTATTTGACCATTAGAACCTAATACTAAATGTTTCATCTTAATTGTTTTAAACGGTTTTGGGTATTTAATTTATGGTAAAATTGGATTGGATTAGTAACTTTAATATCAAAATTATCTAAAAAAGAATTAATATATTGTGTATTATTAGAATATAAATCTTCATAATAAGTTATAGGGGTATTAAAATAACTAGCTAAGTCTTCTACCATTTTATTTTTTGATTTTAATAAAGGAAGAAAAGGAGTATAGTCTACATTTATACCTTTATAAGGTTGATGGAAATTATCTGTAAGAATCGCTGTAGCTAAACTTTTTGCATTTTCATCTATATTTTTTCTATATAAAAAAATTAATTTATCAAAATTCTTAAAATAAGATATATAAAAATTTAATATTTTTTCTCTATAAATCTCATCTTTTATTACATTATCATCCCATAAAACATTTTTCTCAATAATATTTAGATTATTATTATTAAGGGTATTTATATGATTTTTGATTTTTGATTTATTATAATAAAGTTGATAATTCCAAGATGGAGTAAGAGGTTCAAATATACCCATAGTATAATTAATACTATCTCTAAATGCTTCATATAAACAAGTAGTTCCGGAACGTGGTGAACCAAATATTTGTATTTTCATTTTATATTTTTATCCCAAAACCTTTCAAATCCAAAATATCCAAATGTTTTAAGAATTGTATCTAAACCTCCAACTGCTAAACCAAATCTCCAATCACCACTAACTAACCAACCACTTAATATAGTAATTGATGTAGCTATAATTCTCCATATAATTGTTTTAATTATAGTTTTTTTATAATTTGCCATCCTTTCTCATTTGTTCTCTTATCTTGGTAGCAGATATTTCTTTAACATCTTGAGGAGGTACATGTTCTATAATATCATACCCTACTCCCCTACCATAATTTACTGATTCTATATCAGGTATAATAACTACTTTTATTTTGCCTTCAGTTATTTCATTAAAAAATCTTATTTTAAGATTATCTTTTATTTGTTGTGGTGTCCAAGGTTGATTTTCATCAGGTTCAACATCACGTATTGCTATACAAACATTTTTACCTTCATTTAATCTTTGATCAACTAACCATTGATGACCATCATGCCATGGCTGCCACCTTCCTATAAATAAACTATATTTCATTTAATATTTTTTTAAGTGATTCTATAGGTGTATCAAAATTTGTATTAATATCTATAAAATTTTCAAATGGAGGGACATATGCTATAGCAGCAAAATGGTCCCTTTCTCTTATTTGTGTAGTATGAACATATATTTCTTTTATACCATTTCCAAGTAAAATTTTAAAATCCTCTCTTTGATCAATATAAGGTGAAACTAAAGATACTATTACATTATGTCCTTGATTATGTAAATAATGAGCAATGTGTTGAGCTGTACCTACATTTTCTACTCTACCTTTGATTGAATAATCTTTATTTGAAAATAATTCTCTCATATCATCACCATCAATTCTAAAAGCATTAGGTAAATGTTCTTCTTTTAGCATATTTGCTAAAACTGTTTTACCAGCACATGGCTGACCTGTAAACCAATATATCATAATATTCCTTTTTCTTTTAATCTTTTAACCCCATCATTAACATACTGAGGCATATTAAATTCAAATGATTTTCTTTGATCTGGTATTTCATTTAAATGTAATAAGTCCTTATACATTTTAGTATAACCACCATCTAATAAAGGACCAATAGGATATTCAAATATAGTTTGTCCTCTTAAAATATATTGTTGAAAATCAACTTTATTTTTTTTACAAGCTTCAGTTATCATTAAAGAATACCAATCCCAAGGGCCATACCCATTCCAATCCTTTTGTATAGGCACTAAATTTTCATACATTTCTTTATTAAATAAATCAAACCAACCAGCCCACTTACTCCTCATAGTGGTTTCTAATGTAACACCTTTTTCTGAATTTTTCATATTAGATCTTATATCAAAAATATCTCCCTTATTCCATTCCTCATAAGGTACATCTAAATAATCCTGATTTGTAATTTCATCCCAGGTATTATCCCACATTTTATATATTTCGGGAGTTAATACGAAATATTTAGTATCTATTTGTTTCGAACTATTAATTAATAAGGGTAATAAATGTTCACTAAAATACATGTCTGGACAAACACTAATATAAAAATCTACTTCAGATGACATAGCATCCCTTTGGTGATCCAAATGTCCATATAATTCATCTCCTTCATAAATAATAGGAGTTACCTTATAACCTTCTAATAATTTTAAATACTGATTAAATCTACTTATTAGTAGATCTTTAGATATTTTACTTTTTTCCCAATTAATTATATATGAAGATAAATTTAGTGATGGATTTATCTCTATAGTATCTTCCCCATCTAAATAATATTTAGATTTTTTAAATTGTGTAAAAGAAAGGAGAGCATAATCAAGCTCCCATGGCATACACGGATATGTAATTTTATAATGCATTATATATTTCTTCTAATCCTTTTTTTAATCCTATTAATTCAATAGGTAGATTAACCCCATAACTTTTATTGCCTAAATAATCTAAATCCCTAGTATTATTATCTATTTTTATTTCAACTTTATTATAGTCTAAATCATTAATTAAATTAGCTACATCTTTTAGAGATAAAAGATCCTGATATATTAGATCCATCTCATTATCTAAATCGTATTTAGGATTATCAATATAATATTTAATTATGTTTATAAGATCTTTTATATAAAAAAAGTCCCAATATCTATTTTGATGTATTTCTATAGGATTATGTTCTTTATATCTTTTAATATTTGAAGTTACAAATCTATCTTCAGCTTCATCTATACCAAATACACCATAAATTCTAAAATTATAACAACGAGGACTATTTTTAAGTACTCTACTAATTATATTTTTAGACATATCATAAGGTCGGATTGGGTAACTTTTTTCTAAATTATGATTATTAATGTTTATATGTTTAGTTTTATCAAAATCAGCACCAGAAGAAAAATTAATGAATCTATCAAATCTATCTCTGTTATTCATTAAATTAAAAAACATTTTTAAATTTTCATGAAGGGTAAAGGCTGAATCTTGTTTATTTCTTCTTCCACCTATAATAGCACAATGTATTACTACATCAAAAAATTTATTTTGTAAATATTTTTCTACTTCTTTACTATCAGTAAAATCTAATTGTGATGAGGTAGGAGTGTATATGTCATAGTCAGGGTCTAAAACTCTAGCAATGTTTCTGCCTACAAATCCACTCCCACCTGTAATAAGGATTTTCATCTTTTAATTACTGTTTTTTTCTGAGTAATTGGTGTAACACTATGGTTAGGGTTATTATAATAATCTTTATCTAACTCATATTTCCATTTTTTATCACCTAATAATTTTTCTAGTTCTTCATCCTTAATTTCATAGAAATTTTCTTGAGCAGGAAATATTCCTTCTTTTACTTCCCTAACATAATCTTTCAATGCATCAGACATTATCTGTCCTGCTTCACAATATCTTTTTACAAATTTAGATTTAAATTCCCAAAATAATCCCATTAAATCATGATATATAACTAATTGTCCATCTACTTGATCACCAGCTCCAATACCAAATACTGGAATGTCTAATTCTCTAGCAATTATACCTGCTGGTTCTTTAGGCATTGCCTCTAATAATAATGCTGAACATCCTGCTTCTTGTAATTGTAAAGCTTGTTTTAACACTACTTCAGCTTGTTCTGCAGTTTTACCTTGTACTTTATAACCACCTAATTTAGCCCTAGTATGTGGAGTTAAACCTAAATGGCTCATTACTAATATACCTGAATCACAAATTGCCTTAATTCTATCAGTCATTGCACCTTCTACTTTAACCATATCCATACCTGATCTAATAAATCTTCCGGCATTTTCAACTGCTACTTGATTTGAAGGTTGATAAGACATATATGGCATATCTCCAATTAATAATGCGTCGTCTGCTCCTCTACTTACTGCTTCACATGATCTAATCATATCATCCATTGTAACAGGAATTGTTGTTTTATGTCCTAAAGTAGTCATCCCTAAAGAATCACCTACTAATATACAATCTACTCCAGATCCATCTGCTATCCTAGATTGTGGATAATCATAAGCAGTAACCATAACTGATGTGTTACCATCCTGCTTATTTTTATTTAATGTTAAAATTGTTTTTTTAGTTTTACTATCTGCTGCCATTTTTATTTATTTAAAGTTACCCATCCCTGTGTATTATCTCTTCTAGGGACCATTTCTATTATCATATTATTTTTAATTTCATCATCAGTTTGATATGGTGACATATCTTCTAATGGATTTCCATATTCTAATTTTGGAACAAGTTTTTGTTCCTTATCTATAATAACATCTACTAATATACTACCCTCTTCTTGCATTGCCAAATTGATTATTTCTTTATAATTTTCTTTAGTAGCTCGTAATGCTTTAATACCATAAGCTTCAGCTACCTTTACAAAATCAGGTGCAGTATAATCCTGAGATTCAGTTGCTATATATCTTTTATCAAAATATGAATCTTGGAATTGTTTTATAATTCCATAACAATTATTATTCATTATAAAAATCTTTAAAGGTAAATTATAATGTTTAACTGTTTGTAATTCTTGTATATTCA
>VMHT01073804.1_pt1 | contig 11902 bp, 7 predicted proteins | sample 4693611 | NCBI WGS metagenome assembly VMHT01 (sample SAMN12280063, study PRJNA550983) | marine metagenome | isolation source: seawater sampled from same location over 5 years 0.02-0.2 micron viral filtrate | place: USA: collected off the coast of southern California halfway between the port... ...
AAATGGTACTATTGACCTTGGATACGATGATGGCTCATCTATACATAGATTCAAAGACCTCTACCTTTCAGGTACAGCAGGTGTAAATGCTTTAGATATTAAATCAGGCTCAACAATACATGGCACTATAACCACAAGCAGTTCTTCGCTTACATTAAACGCTAGAAATACAGCTATTATGCTTTTCCAATCTGGTGGTTCAGAAAAAATGCGTATAGACGCTTCAGGGCAATTATTTTTAGGTAAAAGTTCAGGTGTAAGTGGTGCATTTTTTCAAGTAGCAGGTGATGCAAGTAATCAATCAATAAGAATGGAAAATGCTTACGGAACTGGAACAGCACAATTAATCACCAACACATCAGGACAAACATTTACTGCTATTCTTTTTGAAAATAGTGGTACAAGTGGTTCAATAAGTGTTAGTACAACTTCTACAACTTACAACACATCTTCAGATGCAAGACTCAAAGACGTTACAGGCTCTGCAAGAGGTTTAGAAGTTATCAACGAACTTAACCCAGTAGCTTACAACTGGAAAGCCGATGGTAAAGCAGACGAAGGTTTAATAGCCCAAGAGGTGTTAGACATAGTACCTAACGCTGTATCAGGTTCAGAAGAAGATATGTACCAAATGGACTACAGTAAATTAGTAGTGCATTTAGTTGCAGGTATGAAAGAACAACAAGAATTAATAACAACGCTACAAGCTGAAGTAGCACTTTTAAAGGAGAAATAAAATGGCAATAGGATATACTTGGGACGTTTCAACAGTTGATACTTACCCAACAAAAGATAGTAAAAGCGATGTAGTCTACAACGTACACTGGAGACTTACAGCTACTGATGGTACTAATAAGGATAGTGACGGTAATAACTGGACAGCTAGTTCTTACGGTACGCAAAGTGTAGATACTGCAGACTTGTCAAGCTTTAAAGCTTTTGCAGATTTATCTGCTTCAGATGTTCAAGGCTGGGTAGAAACAGCTATGGGTAGTGATGCTGTAACAGCTACGAAGTCTGGCTTAGATGCTCAAATCGCATTACTTATCACACCAACATCCGTTACTAAAACAATAGGATAAACACTATGGAATTAACACCTTACTTGTTCTGGAACATCTTCATAACATTGGTGTTAGCTCCGGTGCTTTATGGTATTAAAGGTAATACTAGTGAAGCCAAACGCATAGATATACTCTTAAATAAAACACGTGAAGAAATGGCACGTGAGTATGTTACAAAAACAGAATTAAAAGAAAATTTTAATCTATTAATAGATAGGTTAGAAAAACTCCATGAAAAGGTAGATAAACTTTTTGAGGTAAAGTAAAATAGGTATATAAAGATTATGAAAAAATCAACACGTAAAAGATATAGTACAGGTAAAAGGATATCGTATAATCACGGTGGACCACATACAATGGGACCGGATTCTATGCCTAAACTTAAACCTAAAGAAGACCCTGTAGTTACAGGAGGTCCAGTAGGTCCGGGAATACCGTTTAATCCTAAAGACAAAGGTAATCCTAAAGATGATTTTATATATGCCGGAGGTGATGACCCTATTAGTGGAAAACCGGGAGAACCGAGAGGACGGGGAAGAGGAAGACCTCCTTTTGTTCCGCCTAAAGACCCACCACCTAGAGACCCACCACCACCGCCACCACCTGATGAAACTCCTCCGGGGGAAACACCTATAACAGGAACTCCAGAGCAACTTCAAGAAGAAAGAGGAAAAAGAGTTATTCAAACTGGAAGAACTGCAGAACAAATAGCTGCTGGGAAAATTCCAGAAGGTGTTGTTCCAACTGCAGAAGTTGAAAAAATTGGAATGGAAGGAACTGAAGCAGATACTGTTACTTTAGACCCTACACAACAAGCAGAAGTAACTACATTAGAAAAAGAAGCTCCAGAAGATGTAGCATTAGGAGAAGCTAAAAAAGGTGTTACTCCTGAACAAATTAAAGCAGCTACAATAGACGATGTAAAATTAATAGGAGAAGATGAAGCTCCTGAAGTTACTGAAGCTATTGGAAGTTTATCTGATGACGCTATTCCTAAAATACAAAAAGCTGCAGAAGTAAGTCCTACACAAGCAGCACAAGTTGCACAAGAAGAAATTGATAAAGCTCTTGCACCTGAAGTAAAAGGTAAAGTTAGTCCTGAGTCTTTAGTTAAAGCATTAGATAAAAGAGCTGCAGCAGTTGTTGCACCTGTTGACGATGCTGATGTATCTACAAGAACTGCAGAAATAATAAATGAAAAACAAAAAACAGATATACTTTCTAATGTTACAGGTGAAGGTGTAAACTTAGAAGATATTCCACAGTTTAATGTTATTGGTAAAAGAACAGCTCAAGTTGCAGAAGCTAATACAGCTATAGCACAAGAGCTTGGTACAGCCCCTAGTGTAGACGCTACAGAAAGAGCAGCTATAACTTCTGATGGAGTTACTAAAGGTGATGCTGCTCAAATAGGCGGTGTTCCAACTTTACAAGCTGCATCAAGACAAGCAGTAACTGGAGAAGCTCGTAAGACTGCAGCAGCCGATATGTTAGCTGTTGTTGGTGAAATGCCACCTGAAGTAACAGCAGCGGTTATAGAAAATCCTGCAGAAGTAGAAGCTCAATTAGATACTCAACCTGTTAATGTTCAAGCAGCAGTAGCAGCACTTCCAAAAGAAGCTTTAGTATCTACACAAATGGAAGGACTACTTGCTGGTATAGAAGAAAATAAAACACCAGTATGGGCTAGACCAGCTGTAGATGCTGTTAATCAAATGATGGCTCAAAGAGGACTATCTGCATCAACTGTAGGTAGAGATGCATTGTTTAATGCTATTATTCAAAGTGCTTTACCTATGGCACAATCAAATGCAAGTGCTTTACAAGCTAGAGCACAGCAAAATTTAAGCAACGAGCAACAAGCTAACTTACAAGAAGCTAATCAAGTTATGCAACAAAGAATGGCTAACCTTGCTAATAGACAAACAGCAGCTTCACAAACTGCACAAATGGCACAGCAAGTTGTATTAAAACAAAGTGAGTTTGAACAACAAGCAGTTATAACTACAGCTCAACAAGGTCAGCAAACAAGAATGCAAAACATTCAGAATGCTCAACAAAGAGCTTCGCAAGAATCTGCACAAAGACAACAAGCTGCTTTAGCTAATTTAGATACAGGAACTAAACTTGATTTAGCTAATCTTGAACAACTTAATCAAGCTGGTAGAGATAATTTAAATGCTGAACAACAAGTAAGACTTACAGAGTTTCAAGCTAAAGTAGATAGAAATGCTAGACAAGCTGAACTTAATCAGCGAATGGAAGAAGTAAATCTTAGTAATGAATTAAAAGTAGAACTTGCAAACTTGTCAGAAATGAATCAAGCTGCAAGAGAAAATATGTCTGCTGAACAACAATCAAGACTTACTAATCTTAATGTTCTTGTAGACTTTAAAAAGACTAATGCTTCGTTAGCTCAACAAATGGACTTAGCTAACATGTCTGCTGAGAATCAAATGGAACTTGCAAACTTGCAAGAAAGAGCTGCTGCAGACAGTGCAAACTTTACAGAAGCTAATAGATTTAGATTACAAGAACTTACAACTGCTGCAAGTGTGTTATCACAAAATGCAGAATTAAAACAAAGAGCAGAGTTTGCTAAATTAGGTGCTGAAGAAAAAATAACACTTGCAAACCTTACAGCTAAAAATCAAGCTGATAGTGAAAGCATGTCTGCAACTAATCAAGTTGAATTAGCTAATTTAAATAAGAAGATGAGAGTTGCTGAAGTTAATGCTAACTTAGCACAACAAATGGGACTTGCAGAGCTTTCTAATGAGCAACAAGCTGCAATGACTAATGCTCAAATTAATGCTAACATGGACATGGCTAACTTTAATGCAGAGCAACAAACAGCTTTATCTAACAGTAAGTTTATGCAAACAGCTACACTTCAAAATCTTAATAATGAGCAACAAGCTGTTATGCAAGACGCAACTACTAAAGCTTCGTTAAACTTAGCAGAGCTTGACTCACGTACAAAGTTAGAAGCACAGAGAGCATCTTCGTTTTTACAGATGGATATGACTAATCTTAATAACGAGCAACAAGCTAATATGTTATCTGCTCAACAAGAACAACAGAGATTATTATCTAATCAATCTGCAGAAAATGCTGCTAAACAATTTAACGCTACATCAGAAAATCAAGTAAATCAGTTTATGGCTAGTCTTAATTCACAAATGGAACAATTTAATGTTAGTCAATTAAATAACATGGAACAGTTTAATACACAATCTGAAAATGCTGCAAATGCTAGAGACGCTAACAGGACTGCAGATGTTAATAAAGCTAATGCTGCTATATTAAATCAAGTTAGTCAGTTTAACGCCCAGTTAGATTTTAACAGACAACAATGGAATGCCGCTAATGAACAAGCTGTAATTAATTCTAATGTTACTTGGAGAAGACAATCTAATATGGCAAACACTGCAGCACAGAATGCAGTTAATCAACAGAACGCACAGAACGCTTTTGGATTAACTTCATCAGCTCAATCATTCTTATGGCAAGAATTAAGAGACCAAGCTGATTATGATTTTAGATTTGCTGAAAATGATGCTAATAGAAAATTACAAGCTATGATAGCTGCTGCTAGTTCAGAAGGAGATGCTGCTAAAAATTGGTCAACTAATTTTACAAACGCATCAAGTACAATAGATAAAATATTTGGATAAAAGTAAATAGGAGAATATATACATGGGATTATTAAGTAAAGTTTGGAAAGGACTTAAAAAAACTGTTAAAAAAATAGGAAAAGGAGTAAAAAAAGTATTTAACAAAATAGGAGGAGCTATTGGTAAACTAGGAATAGTTGGTCAAATAGGCATGATGTTTCTTATGCCTTATGCTACACAAGCTCTAGGAAGTTTTTTTGGAGCTTCTGGAAAGTTAGCTACTTGGTCTACTAATTTATTAGATAAAGCTGGAATAGGTAGACAAGCTCTTGGACACGGTTTAAATCTTATAAATAAAGCAGGTACTTTTGCAGGTAATGTTTATAACAGTGTTTCTAAAACTATTGGTAACGCTGTAGATAGAGTTACAAACTTTGCAAAGGGTAAAGGATTTACACTAAGCGAAGGAAGAACTTCTATTTTTTCTAAAAAACAACCAGAAAGTTTAACAAGAATATTAGAAGCTGATAAGCCTTTTGATGTTACTACTGCTTCCCCTGAAGAGTTTACTAAAAAATTAATGGAAGGCACAGGAGAGTTTCCCGGAGTAACAGATGTCTCAAGCATGTTAGATGCTCCAGACCTTACAGGATTTGTACCAGAAAAATCTATGAATCTTGGAAAGTTTTTTGAAGCTGATGTAAAAGAAGCATTTACAATGCCTGAATTTAAAACAGGAGAAGCTATAGAAGGTTTAACAGACGTATCTCAGTTTACAAAACCTGTAGAACCTTTATTAGGTAAAACTAAAGATGCATCATTTATAGATACTTTAAAAGATATACCGAGTAAAGTTGTAGAAGGTGTTAAAGATTTTGATATTCAAAAAGCTGTTAATACTGGATTAGAAGGAGCTGTAACTGGTGCTATTAAAACAACAGGAGGTCAAGGTTTAGCTAAAGCATTAGGTTATGAAACACCTGATGGACCTAGTACTTATTACCTTGACATACCTGAAATGGTAAATGAAGGAGCTAGTAATTCTGCAGTCTACAATCAAGTAGATTTAATGTCACAACAACAGGGCAACCCTTATATAGTAGCTAATATTCAAAACGCTAACTACTTAAATAATTTAATAGGTGAAGGTAATTCTGCATATCAATCATTCATGTCAAATTATGCAGCTTCACAAAATCAACCTTTTAAATTAGGAGCATAGAATGGAAGAATATAGTCAAGAAGCTGTAGAATCTTTTGGAAAAGCTAGTAGACCTATACCCGGTCAATCATTAACAACAAATCCAGATGAACCTAGACCTTTTGAAGGACCTCCAGATTTTACAAACTTTAAAGAAGCTTTAGATTATACTGCTGCTGAATTATTATTAGAAGAAAATTACATGCCTATGGTGTTGGCTTTAGGTGACGGTGTTCCTGTTACTGATTTAGCAATGCAAATAGGTTATGTAGGTTTTAGAGAAGGTAAATGGAATCCTGATTTAATGATGATGTTAATGGAACCTCTAATGTATTTATTAATGACACTAGCAGAAAAAGCAGATATTCAATATAGAATAAATGATGAAGACGATGAAGAGGATACTTTGTTTGAAGAAAAAGCAAAAAATATAGCAGAAACTATAAAAGAAAAAACAAATAAAGGTCAAGTTCCTAATAATGCTTTACCTTCTGATATAGTAGAAAAAATAAAATCTTTAGATATACCACAAGAAAGTTTATTAGGAAGAACTGAAGAATCAATGGTTGAAGAGCAACCTCAAAGTTTATTAACAAGGGAACAATAAAATGTCAAGATATGATTACCAAGGAACACTAGATTATGCACAAAAAAAAATAGACGAGGCTCGTGTTTCTAGAGAAAAAACAGCTAGAGACCAAGAAAAGTTTACTAAAAAATTACTTGGTGTTAATGCTCTTGTTAAAGGTGCTAATTATTTAATTAATCAAAGAGCTGATGAATTAGATGCAAAACAATTGCCTCAAAAAGCAGCTTATCAAAATTTAATTAATAGAAGTCAAAGTTTTAGAACTTCTGAAGCTGAAAGAGTTAAAGCAGGTACTAGTGTTGAAGATTATTTAGAAAATAAATATTACACTCAACTATCTAATGAAGCTCAACAAGATTTTAGTTATCTAAGCCCTGCTCAATATAACAAAGCTTTAAGAGAAGAAGCTTCAAAGTTAGCAAAAAATAATTTATCTTCCTATAATAGTTTAATTAAGTCTACAAAAAATATTCCAACTTTTGAAGACTTTACAAATTATTATGAGCAACAAGCAGATACTCCTAGGAATATTGCATCTTGGATAGGTTCTAAAACTAAAAGATTTATTAAGAAAGAAACTGAAGAAACTTTAAAATTAAAAAATGAAAGAGCTGATGATGCATTATATGGAACTGCTATGTTTGATAAGTTTGGTGAGTTATCTACATCTTTAAAAGCTTATGATGCAGTTACTGATAAAGGAATAGATGCAGCTAAAATTATAAACAAACTTAATTTAAAAACAGGAGGTCTTGCTCAAGATTCTAGTCAAACAGTAACTGTAAAAGAAGTAGATGAAATAAGTGGTAAAATTAAAGAAATTACTTACTTTAAAGGGGCTACATATAAAACTGATGGTTCTGGAATGGTTGAGTTTTTACCGGAAAATACAGTTAAACTTGACACTGCTATAAGTAGAACAGATGATGACAGAGTTTTACAATCAGACGTTAATAAATTATTTGAATTAGCTGGTAAAGATTCTCACTCTGCTTTAACTGATATATTAAAAAATGCAGAGGGAAGACCTACTTATGAACAATATCAACAAGCTAGAGAATATTTAAGTAAAAATCCTACTTCATATGCTATAGATTGGCAAGATGAAAAAGCTAAAGGAGATGCTTTTCCAGATTGGTTTAGTACACAGATTATAGGTGTTAAAGATTTACAAGGTAACTATATTGCTGGAGACCAAGATGGAGATGGTATATACACAATATTACCTTCTCAAAGAAAAATAGCTGAAGATTTAGGTTTTAGTCAAACTGAAATGAAAGCTAAATTTAATAAACTAGGAAGTGAAGCTACTACATCTACTCAAACTTTTACTTCAGTAAAAGAAATAGAAATATTAGATGCTGTAGACTTAAGAGAATATATTCCAGATAATTTTAGAAAAAAATACATAGATTTATTTACGGGAGATAATGCTCCAGTTACAGAATTAATAGGTAATCAAATAATAAAAGCTAAAAATGAAAACTTAAACATTATAGATTTAGGAAGATTAGATTTAGAATTAATGTTTCCTAATCTTGGTTTAAGTGGAGAAGCTCATTTATATTATAATAGAGAAACTAATCAATTTTTAAGGAAGTAATATATGGAAGATTATTTAAATGACAAAACTCATATAGAGTATGTCAGACAAAATATTAATCCTCTTTATAAATTAGATAAAGAAGAAGCTATGAAATATGCTGTAGGAATGGGAGCCTCTGATAGTGCTAGAGGAATAGGACAGTTGTTTGGAAAAGCTGGAGAATATTTTGGTTTAGATGGTTTATCAGAAAAGTTAAAAGAAAAAGATAAAAAACTTAAAGCTATATTAGAAAGCGAAGAATACGGTAGAGATGCTATGATAGCTTTTTTAGGGTCAGCAGTTGTTGCAGACCCAGTAAGTTATGTGCCTATAGTAGGATGGCTTTCAAAAGGTAAAAAAGCTAAAAACCTTATGGAGCTTACAAAGTATGGAGCTGTTAGTGGTGCTGCTGTATCTTCTTTAGGATATACCGCAGAAGATGAAAGAACTTTATTGCAAGATAAAGATGCTAGTTTACTACAAAAAAGATTAGAAAACACAGCTATAGGAGCTGGTGCAGGTACAATATTAGCAGGAGGCGGTGGTGCTTTAGTAGATGTTGTTCAAAAAGCTAGAGGTAAAGGAAGTATTTTTAAAAATGTTGACGAGCCAACAGTAACACAAACTAAAACTGTTGAGACTGTTAAAGAAGCACAAGATAATATAGTAAAAGAAACTTCAAAAACTGATAAAACTAAATACAATTTAAAAAGTCCTATACTTAAAAAGTATCAAGACTATGTTGGAACTCCTGTTAAAAATGCAATCTTTAACAATCCCGGAGAAAGTTTAGGTTTTATTGCAGGTTATAATGCTTATAGTGACCCTGATGCTTCCTATAAACAAAAAATTACAAGTGGTTTAATTTTAGCAGCCGGTATTAAAGGTGCTAAAAATATTAAATATCAAGATGATTATATAAAAGATATAGTAGGTAGAGGAGTTATAGATTCTTATGGTTTAACTCCAGATTATATAAAATTAAAACAACAATATAGAATTAATAAAAATGAAATTGGTTCAGAATTTTATGACATTCTTGCTCGTGCTGAAAAAGAATTAAGTACTGAACAAAATAAATTACTTTATAATTTTATGGTAGGTGATATACAAGGAGTAGAAAAGTTGTCTCCAGAAGCATTAGCTATTAATGATGAGGCTAGAAAATTAATAACTAAGTATGCAAATGAATTTACTCAAAGAGGATTAGTTGACGCTGATGTTGTTAAACAAAATATAAATACATATTTAAAAAGAAGTTATTTAAAACCTAAAGAATCTACTAATACTGTTAAGTATGACAATTTATCTGAGATTAGACTAATAGGAGATGAACTAAAACCTAGAGGTTTAGAAGAAAAAATAACTTTAAAATCTTTTAATGACCCTAAAACAACTTGGAAAGATGAAGGCTGGAAAGTTGTAGAAGAATATAAAGATGGTCGTGTTAAAATTCGTAGAGATTTTACTAAAGATGAAAGAATACAAATGCAAGAAATTGAAGATGCTTCTTATGCTATAGCTGAAACAGGTAGACTATTTGCTAATGATTTATCTACTGCTAGATTTTTTGATGAACTATCTCAGAATCCTAATTTCGTATTAAGTAAGGACAAATATAAATCTTTAGATATAGGAGACCAGAAAAATTTTGTATTAGTTCCAGATGTAAAAGTTAAAGGTACTGATAAACCACAATACGGACAGCTTAATGGTATGTATGTTAATAAAGATGTGTTTAGTGATTTAAAACATATTTACGGTTACTCTAAAGCTGATTGGGGAAGAAACTTAGATGGACTTCAAAACTTGTGGAAAAAAACAAAAACAGCTTGGAATTTTGGAACTCACGTAGGTAATACTGCTTCTAACGTAATGTTAATAGATTTTGCAGATGCTGATTTAAAATACGTAGGTAAAGCTTGGAAAGAAATGATGAATAAAAATTCAGCTATTCATAAACAAGCAAAGTTAGATGGTATTTTTGATGCTGATTTTATTTCTAGAGAATTTAGAAACTCAACTACAGAAATTGAAAAAGCTTTAACAGCTTTAAGAGGAGATAAATTTGGTTCTGGAATAGTTGAAAAAACAAAACAAGTTGTAAACTTTGGTAAAAAATATACAACAGACCAGATGGAAAAACTATATCAGTTTGAAGACCAAATATTTAGAATGGCTGTATACATGGACAGGTTAGATAAAGGTTATTCTCAAGTTGATGCAGCATTAGATGCTCGTAAGTGGTTTATTGATTATGATATTAATGCTCCAGTTGTTAAACTTGCAAAAAGAACTTTTGTGCCTTTTGTTAGTTACACATACAGAGTAATACCTTTATTAGCTGAAGCAGCTACTTTAAGACCTCATAAGTTTGCTAAATGGGCAGCATTCGGACATGCAATGAATGAAGGTTCTGCTTATTTAAAAGAAGACAAAACAGGTGAGCAAATAGACAGGCTTACTATGAGAGAACAACAACGTAAAAGAATGTTTGGTGATGTTCCTGTAATAGGAGACGCTATGCCTTACACAAATATAAGAATACCTTTTGATGATGATGAGGGAAATGCTTTATATTTTGATGTAAGTAGATGGATTCCCGGAGGAGATATTTTTGAACAAAGAGAAAGTAGTGTAGGTATTCCCGGAGTACCTTCTCCTTTACAGCCGGGTGGTTTATATGTGGATGCTATTGCTAATTTTATGTTTAAAACAGACCCTTTTACTGGACAATCTTTAGAAGATTTAGGAGTTGATACTGATAGTACTTTTGAAATAGCTAAACATTTTGGTAGTAGAATACCTCCTAACATGCCTTTTATAAAAGGGACTTATGCATATAAAAAATATGAAAAGGCTAAGTCTTTAAAAACTGGACAAGTAGATTCAGAACAAATATATGGTTCAAAATATGTAGCTCCTGACATGCCTTGGGCTTCTATAGCATATGGGTTAGGGTTTAAATTAAGACCTCAAGATGCTGAAGTAAATAAATTAGGTAAAGAATTAGAGTACAAGCAAGAGTTAAAAAAACTACAAACTAAAGAAAGAAGAATATTAAGTAATTTTAAAAAATACGGTACAGCAGTATATAAATCAACAGAAGAAAGAGATAAAGAATTAGAAGAAGTAGGAGAAGAAATTATAAAACTTAGTGCAGAATATGAAATATATTTAGTTGAATTAAGAAAGTTAGAAGGTAAACAAGCAGAAGAAAAATTTAAAAGACTTAACAAATTTAAAGGTGGTGAAGTAGATGTGCCACAAACTAAAGATGAACCTGAAGATAGAGTAGACCCTTTTACAGGACTACCTTACTCAGACCAGATGGCTAGGTTAGGTTTTAATGAAGGTGGGAATGTTAATTTTTCTTCTGACCCTTTTATTAATAAAATAATAATGGCTGAAAGTTCTGGAAATCCTAATGCTGTTAGTCCTGTAGGTGCTAAAGGTTTAATGCAGATTATGGCAAACACTGCAAAACAACCGGGATTTGGAGTTAAACCTTTTCAAGGAGATAACTTACTTGACCCCAAAGAAAATGTAAGATTTGGTACAGATTATATTTATGCTCTTGAAAAAAAATTAGGTAGTAAAAGAAATGCAGCAGTTGCTTATAATTGGGGATATGGTAAGACTAAAAAATGGTTAGAAGAAGGTGCTGATTTAAATAAACTTCCAAAAGAAACTAGAAATTATATTAAAAAATTAGAACTTGACCAATGATACTTTACACAGAGGCACAACTTGAAACAGCTTATAACATTTATAGGCTACACCAACTAGGACAAGGCGTAGGCTTTATGGACTTAGAAGGTTTTAGAAAACTATACGAAGACTTAA
>VMHT01088783.1_pt1 | contig 11902 bp, 6 predicted proteins | sample 4693611 | NCBI WGS metagenome assembly VMHT01 (sample SAMN12280063, study PRJNA550983) | marine metagenome | isolation source: seawater sampled from same location over 5 years 0.02-0.2 micron viral filtrate | place: USA: collected off the coast of southern California halfway between the port... ...
CATATACTCCCAATCTATGGCTCTTTCTTTTTTCCCATTTGGAAGATTACTTAATATCATCCTCGCTACATCAGCATTTGGGATGTAATATCCGCAAGTCTGTCCTATTCTAAATATCTTTGGATCAATTGTATTAATACCTTTAATCAAGTTGTGGCGAACCTCTTCTTTATCATTCTCTTCAAAAGTCTTCAAGTCTTTTAAAAAGGGAGAAGACATGTAACCTCCTATATAACAGAAGTCATTTACATCTTTTAACTCTTCTAATCTATCCCATGCCTCGCATTCTATGACAGCATCATCTTCTATGATTACTACTTCTTTCAAGTCTTCATTAATAATCTTCTGTAATAGATTCTTATGTGATAATGAACAAGCGACTACTTTCTTTCTTAAAGGTAATTTAGCATTATGTCTCAAGTAATATCCTTCTACATCTTTATCTTCGAGGTCATCCCACCACACAGCCGGGAATAATTCATATCTTTCATCATATTTACATTTTCTATTTTCATAAGCCGATACAACAAAAACTTTCATTTATATTACTAAAGATATTTATTGTGAAAGTAAAACATATTCTTTACATCTTCTATACTGTCTATTAATGATATTGAATGGTATTGAGAGCAAAGGTTCTTTATTAGAATCTACTGGATGATAATGATATTTCTTATCGAGTTCTCTTTGAGTCCAATTATTTTTGGATCTATCTCTACCGAATATATATCCATTACAAAGGAATACGTATTTATTATGTTTAAGAATCTCAGGAATGATATCTTTTATGTCTTCATCATTCCAATGTTGAATAACATCTTTAAGAATAACTAAATCATAACCCTTCGGAATACTTTTAGCATCTTGATGTATAAAAGATATCATACCCTCTTTATACAATTTATTATTATTATCAATTACAGATTTAACACAATCAATCCCAGTATAGTTAAGACCAGACCAATCAATAGTTTTACTAAACTCCCAATCACCACATCCAAGATCACAAATTTTATTTGAATCTGTTTCAGTAATATGTTTTATTAAGAGTTCTATATACCATTTAGTATCAGGAGAAATATTTGAACCAGTCCCACTGATACCTTTACCATCTCGTGAGCCCCATATTTTCTTATTATAGATATTCGTAAACTTCTGTTCCATTTGTAATAATACAATAAAAAAAATATATATTATATACTAAATGGAACAACGTCCACCAAAAGTAATCGCTGTTAAAGATCCAGAAGAACAATATTTAAATAAATCTGGATTACCTCCTGTTCACGCTCACCTTCCCCAGATAAACGGATACGGTGGTGGAGCATGTTTATTAATGATAAGTCCTGTAAAGACAGGAAAGAGCACGATAATTAATAACCTCTTACTAAATACTGAGTTCTATGATGCTCAGGAACGATTTGATTCAACTCATATAATATCTAATACAATTGCGAATGACGTTACATCTAGATTCTTAAAAGAAGCATTTGATACACACGATCAGTATAATGATAATATCATAGATGGTATAGTAGAAAGACAAAAAGGATATGCTAAAGAAGACCAACCTGAAATCGCTGTGGTGATTGATGATTGTCTGGGTTCAATTAAAAGAGAAGGTCGAGTAAATCATCTTGCGAGTAGATTTCGTCACTTCAATATAAAACTTTTAATTATAAGTTCACAAAACTTCAGAGCTGTGAGCCCTATCATAAGACAGAATGCTACGAACGTTATCATAGGAAGTCCATTTCCTAATCGCAAAGAGTTATTAAAAGTGGCTGAGGAGTATGGCGATCTATTCGGGGGAGCAGAAAAGTTTATTCAATTGTATAAGCAGGCGACACCAGAACGTTATAATTTTATTCATCTTGATTTACAATCTAATCCCCCTAAGATGTATAAGAACTTTGATGAACTGATAGCGGAAGGCGAAAGAAATATGATTACTACTTCCCCGCTTCCTAATGAAGAATTAAAAAAAGATAATGTAGAAGAAAATGTTGATGATAAATAAAAATGGATTTATATGGACTCGATTCTGCTCGTGCTCAAGGAAACGCTATGACCACAGATAACTCATTGTATAATGAGCAGATTTTGAGTGCCCGTGATAGAATTAATAACACACTAGATGCTAATAAAATAACGGCTCAAGGAAATGTGAGAGGGGCTGACTCACAGGATTTACAAGATAATATTATCTATTCTGTGAAGGATACTCTGAGTGGTGCCACTGGAGCTGCTTCACTTGGTAGATTTACTGAGACCGCCGATGCCTATGGTAAAGCCCGAGCTGCTGGTCTAGGGAGATTTTCTGCGGCATTTTCTTCTCAAAGAGCAATCGCTCGAGGTGATGTAGATAAGACATTCGCATCAGCAACACAGGTGGGAGATAAAGCAATCGCACCTACTGTTACAAAAAATATCGCAGGGGTAGATATGATAAAAACAGATAGAGAAGTTCCTGCCGGAGGTGTAAGTGGTTTTCTTGGAAGGACTAAAACCGAAAGTGTATTTTTACCTGATAGAGGACAATTTCCAGCAGGAAACGCCCAGCGTATCCCTGACAGCCAGAGATCAGTGCTTGTCGGCGGACCCACAGACGTTCCTGATACACCACCTACTGCTCCCGCTGCCCCTGCTGCTCCTGCTGCTCCTGCTGCTCCCGCTGCTCCTGCTGCTGATACAGTAAATAATAGACCAAGAACAAATGAACCTGCTGCTAGTAATGCTAATACTCCAGAAGTAACAGATACTAAGCTGTCTGCTACAGATGAATTAAGTGGTAAAGTATTATCTACTACAGAAAAATTAAAGAAAGGAGCGGGTATAGCATCAACAGGATTCCGAGTATTAGGTGATGTAGGAGGTGGTATTCAAACATACGAAATGTTTAAGAATGGATTTAATAAAAATAAAGATGGGTCTATAGATAGATTGAATGAAGTATCACAAATTGCTGGAACGGTGGGAACGGGATTAGATATTCTAGGGGCATTTATTCCCGCACTTGAACCTTTCGGACAATTGGCTCAGGGTATATCAGCAGTAACAGATACAATAGATCAACATGAAAAGGATGACGCTGCGACAACTCAGGCGAATAATACTTTGAATCAGGTTGAGACAACTCGTAAGAACCAATTGGCTGCTCTACCTCAAATGAAAGCAAGTGTTGTCCCAGTGAACTCGATGGTATCTTCTGGATTAGTAGGAAATCAATCTCAACATATTGCTACTAACACTCAGGGAACGGGTTCTTTTTAAGATTTTTTTTTGTATCTGAAATATTATATTTAAGTATAGTAAATGCCTACATCATCATTCTGGACTGCCGAAGAAAAGATTCCTATCTCTCAAAAGAAAGTCTCTGTTCAGGCAGAGAATGGACTCAGCTATGACCTTGGTCAACAGATTAATTTTGTTATTCCTCCCACTATTGGATTCATGATGCCCTCTGAAACCTATCTCCGTATGGATGTTAGAGTTCAGGGATGTGCTCCAGTTCCTGTCACACTTGACGGTGATCTAGGGGCAAATGTTTTAATACGTGATATCAGGGTGAGTTCTGGAGGAGCTCAAAATCAAATTCTTGAGGAGATTCAGAACGTAAATGTTCTCACTGCTCTCAAGTATGATTACAATACCAATGATACACTAAAGCAGAAGAGGGCATTGACTGAGGGAACTGTTCTAAAGAGTAATGTTTCTAATCCTAACCACGACGGAACTTCTACGAATATGAATAATATTGATACGAATCCTTATTTTGATGTTGATGGAGAAGATCTCACTGATGCTACATACAAAACTGTCAAAGCACTACTCAAACTCCCAACAGGAATATTCCAAAACGACAAGATCTTCCCACTTGCTATGACGCAGGGTCTCCGTGTAGAAATAATTTTAGAAGACGCAAGTAAGGTATTTACTCAGGTGGAAACTACTCTTAAGAATAAGAGAGTTACCTCTAATGCTGTATTCCACTCTGTCAATGGTTCAAACGACGCACCGAGTAACTGGGCTAATTCGGGAGGAAATGCCTCTCACATCTATCTTCAGAGACAGAATGGTATTATATCTGTGGAATCATGTCCTTTTAAGAAGGGTGATAAAATTGCCTTTGTGAAACCCGCTACCAACACAGATGATAATGAAACTCCAGGAGATACTCGTATCGCTAAAACGACTGGTGGAACAGCACTCCCCGCTGTGGAAATCACGGGTGTTACTTATGACTCTTCTGCGGGCATTGGTGGTGCGACGGCCACCACTGGTTTAGTTAAATTATCTTTCGCGACGACGGCGAATAACTGGTGGGCTCCTATTGCTGCGGGAGACTACTATGTCTACTCGTGTAAGGTGGATGAGGATGCTTTTGTTCCCAAATGCTCTATAGACAATGTTGAACTCCAAGTCCAGCAGGTGGATATGCCCGCCGGATATATCTCTAAGATGAACTCTATGTTAAAGGCTGGTGGAGCAATGAACTATGATTTCCTTTCATACACGAATTACAAATATTCTCAGTTAAAGTCTGATCGTGTTGTGAATATCCGACTCCCTATTCAGAATAGTCGTTGTAAGTCAGTCCTATGTATTCCTACGGATTCTACACCATACTCGGCGAAACAGAAAGTATTTTCTGAGGAAACCTACCAGGTAAATAACCTCCCGAGAGATACTGGACTTGCTGCTTCAGCATATTCTCAGAATAACTCGACTCGTAGTGGTCTAGTAGGGATTTCGGATCACGCATCAAATTATCAATTCATATATTCGGGGAGATTAAATCCGAATCGTAAGGTGCCTCTTAACCGTATCTCTGTGAATGAGGACAAACTAGCACTGAATCAGCAGAGTTTGATTGAAAATGAGAAAGCACTTTTTATGGCTGGTATTGATCCTCTATCTTTTGACAAATACCAGGAGAACTTTTTCATAGGAAGAAGTCTTTCTCTTTCATCGGGAGTATATGATGCTCGTGGAAAGGATTTCAATCTTCAAGTAGAATATCAGGAGACTGAAGGTCCTACGAAACCGAAGCTCTGGAATTGCTATTGTGCTCATTTAAGAAGAATTGTAGTCAAGGGCGATGCCATTGCTCTAGAAGTTTAAAGGATATCTTTTTTAAAAATTATTTTTTTATTAATATTATATATTATACTATAAAATATGTCTTCGCGCTCTAATATCCAAGTCACGCCGAGCAATCATACCTCAACTGGAAAGATATCGTATAAAGACGGTAATCCCCTTATACAGTTTATCATTGGTGAACAGAACAGAGTTCTTTCTGGTCAGTCTGTTAGACTGGTTGGTAAATTTAATGTATTTAAGGCCGATGATACTTTAGCTACTTCTGACCTACGTATGAGTGAACAGTTAGGGGTATATTCTATTATTGATTCCCTTACTATTAAATCTCAGGCGACTCATCAAGTAATTGAAGAAATAAAACATTTTCCAAGATTTATGAGTTCCTACCTCCCTGTCACTTCGTCAAATCAGGATTCGGCGGGACATTTGGCTATGAGTGCTCTTGTCTCACCTAATTTCGCAAATCAACAGAATAGTGTAGTCTCTATCCCCTCTTCTCTTACTACAGATAGACGGGGTGGTGGGAACTCTTTCGCGATCAATCTCCCATGTGGCTTATTTTCGGGGCAAAACCCAATCCCTCTTATGGCGAATGGAGAAGGTGGAGTTGGAGGACTCTTGGTGGAAATTCAACTTGCCCCTGATTCAAACGTTCTCTTTGATGCGGATGGGAATGCTACGAGTGATGATGTAAAGGATGCTTTCTATGAATTAAGTGACCTAAGTATTTCTGCTGAAGTTATGGAGCCTCAGGTTCAAATGGCTCCCGCCTCTACATTTGAATACAATTCTATTTCATCTTACTTCACGACTTTCAACTCTACGAATGCGATTGTCAATTTCAATCTTGGTCTATCTAGAGTCCTTGGTGTTTTTGGTAATATGATATCTGCTAATAAAATTAACAACAGAGGTGAGAATGGTTTAACTAATAACTTCCCTGTGAACGGTGATGCTGATCAGAGCGCTGCTAAAATCCAGCAATTATTTTTCACTCGTGGAGGAGAAAGATTCCCTCTTGAATACAATATTGATACTACTCAGAAAGATTCAACTAACACTCAGAATGCTAAATCGGATACAGCGGATAGTGAAATTACTCAGCAATATCTCAATGCTATCACTCAATACTCTAAATTAGCGAGAAGTCAGACTTCTCCTCTGAACACTAAATATACTTCGGGATCAACCACTACAGTTAATGTAAAGGTTGATGGAGGGTCTGTCGCAGGATTAGGAGTCGCATACGATGTGGTATCTGGACAGGGTGTTGATTTTAGTTCTGTTAACTGGGGAATGAATATGGAATGTGATCTCACTAAAGAGAATCCTCAAGCATTCTACTTGTTTGTTCATTCAAAGCAAACCCTAGCATTTAGTGGAAATGGCATCTCTGTAATCCGTTAAGTATTGATTTGAATATCTTTTTTAAAAATAATTTTTTATTAATATTATATTTTATACTATAAAATATGTCTTACTCAACTTCTTCCGACCAGTCACAAATGATGACACAGCAGCCTTCTTCATCAAGTCCAGGGGCAGTTCCAGATCTTGTAAGAATTGGACAGATTCCCACAAATACTGCTATTGATATTGAAACGGACGTCCTTGATCCAGTGGTTCATACTGATAAGTTCTGTCGATTTCAGTTACAGAATAAAGGTATCCTCCATTCAAATTCTAAGATTGTTCTACGATTATCAGAAACTGCTAGTGTTGGTTTCCTGCCCGTCGGCGTAGGTATATATTCTCTAATTCAGAGATGTGCTCTCCGTGTCGGCACTAAGACACTCTGTGAAATAGATGATTTTAATCACTATATGGGATATAAGTCAATGTTCTTATCTAATGAACATCAGAAACAGAGAGAAACGTATACGACTGGCCGTCGCCTTGCTCACAAACCGTATTACGGACCAGATGCTGATACGGGTGGTGATCACTTCGAGGGCTCTTCCGTTACTCTAGAAAATACAGCCGAGTTCCTTGGTCTTGATCTAGGTCTTCAAGTTGAGCGGACAGCGACGGAGGGACTGGAACTCAATGACCATGATTTCTGTAAAACAAATGCTTCTTTCGGACCAGAGATGACTCTTTCACTTCAGGAATTATTTCCGTTTCTTTCTCAGAATCAATTGCCCCTTTTTATGATGACTGAACCAGTTACTATTGAATTATTCTTCAGTGACGCCGCAAAGGACCGTCTTTGCCTTCCTGAATCGGCTTCCGCCACTTCTCCATCTTTCTCTATTGACCAGAGTGCTACCGAACTCATTGCTGATTATCAGTATTTCCCACAGGAAATGATGGAACAGTATGCTCAGCAGAATGCTAATCTATCTTTTACTTTTGCTGATTACAGACTTGCTAAGAGAAGTATTGATATTCCCGTGAGTAATATTACTAACGGTTCGGCTGTGTCTTCAGGTCAGCAGATTGTCAATGTAGGAGGTGCTGGACGACTTGTTACTAAGGTATTTACTGCTCTATCTGATGACAATATAGGTCGCGACTCTATTCTTGGAAATTATCACTCTATGTCAATGAATCATGATTATGGTGCTGCTGAGGCTAAAAGGTATCAGGGTCGCCTGATATCAAATATTAAGTATAATGATCACTTCCTATATCCTGTAGATGTAGAGAACTCGGCACAACAGTTCCACTATTTAACTCAAGCCGAGGGAATGGTCCCTTTCATTACTCGTGAAGAATATAACTATGAAGGACAAGGTATGACTGGGGGGACATTTGAAGGATATAAGCAACATCACCACCAGTATGGTTTAGCTGGTAAATATTTCTACCAGGCTTACAAACTCAATCGTAATGAGAGAATTAATAGCCGAGGTTTAGAAGTATACAATACTTTTGACCCTCTCAAGAATAGCAAGAAAGACGATACCGCGAACACTGCTACTCTCAGATCATATTTAGAAATCATTCGTGTAGTCCAATTACAGAATGGTGTCACAGATGTTTTCTTCGCCTAATGATATCTTTTTTTAACAAATTATTTTATTTTTATAAGTATATATTAATACTATATGGAAGCTCCTTCATACACAGATACTATATTACTGGAAGCGAATAGGAAGAGCTCTGCCGAGTTCTTAGCAGGTAATGATTTAAGTCGATCTATGTGGACTAATAATTTGGGAAGTGGAATAAAATTAGATATAGGAGATAAGATATCTGTCCATTCAGCATATATTAGTGAGATCGGCAATGAGCAAAGCACTATAGAGATTAAAGGTCGCACGGCAATTAATAATTTAGGTATTTCTCAGAAATATACGACACAAAATACAACACTTGATAAAAAGGAAGGTGCTCTGAATAATGGTTCTTTAACTCTTGGGATTCAGACGAGTGACGGTAACTATTCATGGGATTATACACAGACTAAAGATACAGAGGTTATTCGTGACGATAATATAAGATTAACACATTCATATTATAAATGTGTTCAGGGAGATAATTATATTTCATTACCAAGACAATGTGGTCAGAGTGATCAACCTGGATGGTGGAATAGTGGAACAATTTGGTCTGAATATAATGATGTAAAGAATGGTAGGATAGAGAAACCTAATCCGTATAGAATGGGAACAGATTATAGTTTAGTAGAATACTTTGGTCAGCCAGATGGATGGGGATACAATCTTGGTGAAAACACATCTGGTGGCGGAACGGGTAAGACCTTTACGACGACTTCATCTAGAACTGAATTATCAAACGATGGGAAGAGATATACTTTATTTGTGAGAAAATCTTTTAAAAACTATATTCCTGAGGGTGAGAAGATTGGATTTTATTTACAGGGCGAACGAGATCCTGCTCTAATGGATTTTATTTGGTATAAGAAAACAATTAAGTATGATGTCAGTCTTGGATTTAATTCTCCTGCTAATGTTGCTTCACAGATAACTAATAAGATGAATGATACAAAACAGGTAGAGAATACATCTCTTGGTCAGGATGCTGGGGTAGCGACACTAGAAACCGATGGACAAATAAAACAAAATAATATTAATTTAACCGCGGAGTCTAACACATACGAGTTATTTCCTTGTTCAACTGCTTGGTTCGGAAAACATCCTTCTGATTTATGGTTTAATGATAGCTATAATGGTGATGGAACGATAACTAGTTTAGACATGTCTGTATTTAAAGTTCCTGTAAGCGAGGCAGACGCTGTTGACGTTACTGTGAAGACAGATACTAATCAAATAAAATGTCAATTCGCAGGCACTTTTGAAGGGAGGGTATACAAATTAGGAGAAATGTTCCAAGAGGGATTTGTGAAAGTGGGATGGAAGTGTCTGGGGGTGTTCAGAAACGATAATGATTTTGAAGAGACAAAGTTTAACAGAATTAAAGGAGCAGAGATAGTGGGAATCCAAGAGATTGCTGCGGGGGGACAGACTACTACAATCATTACTTTTGATAGAGTGATAAATACTACTACTTTCAATTGGCTTGGTCCTGGGACTGATAATGTTTGGTATCTTGCTTTCACTCAACAGGAAATCCCATCATTATATGAATCTTGTTATTCTACAGTCGGATATCTTAGACCAGAAATTCAAGAGGCAGGTAGAGAGTTGATGGCTGATCCTAATTACGAAAGGTCTACGATAGATGGAGCATATAATGTATTTGCTATGGTTCATCCTATGACAAATCAAACTGCTGCTCCTGGAAAAACAACCGATCTGAAATCGACTATACTCACTAGGATACCTTGGACGGATGAAAACTTATTAAAATTAAAAGAATTATTTGATGCTCAGGCATTATATCCTGAACTATTTAATTATGATGGAATGTCATCCGACCAAAAATTATTAATAAATGTAAATAATGATACGAAAGGTAATGTATCTGTTGACAAGATGAGATTTTTATGGATGAATGATAATGAACAAGAAAGAGTTATTGGTGGTGAGGCTGTTATTAGTGAAGCATTAAACAATGATTATGATATGGGACAGCTGATAAAGGTGGATGATGCTTCTGGTTTAAAACCGGGGATGAGATTATATTTCAGTGATGTTGATACTGAAACAGAAACTTTATTTCCAAGAGATACTTTCATTACTTTTATTAAGTCAAATGATGTATATGTGAGCAATCCATTCAATGCTAGTCTGACAGTAACCGTAGACGATGATAGTGTTTATTTTACCTCTGGTGGATTAGGCTGTGATAACTATACATTATCAGGGTCTCACACCCCAGCAAATGCTTCTCATCAAACAGGGGCAGTATTTTTTGATTATAATCCAGATAGAAAAGATATCTCTACTGGTGAAGGTTCAACTCCCGAAGTATATGATTCACTAACGTATGGATTTGCTAAGAAAGTCAGGACATTTGGAGCAGATTATATTGGTCTATGGACTGGAAAATATCAGTCTGGGACATTACCAGATACATGGTTTCACGAAAATTCTATAGATCAATATAGATGTATTGGTTTTGATAAGCATTTCAACGCATACTCTACATCCTCGATTTTATTAACGAATGGGTATGCTACTGTATGGGGAAGTGATTATAATGCTTCTACATTAACTACACCAACGGAGTTTAGCCGCGATACGGCAGACGGTGGAAAATATCCTGTATCTGGGAGTAATGTTGGGACATTGTTCCGAGCATGGAGCAAACAACCAGATTTTGACGGAATGTTCTTACAGAATGCGAGTAAAGAAAATTATGGTCCTAATCCAAATACTCCCACAACAGCACGAGTATTTAATGAATTATACTGTGGAGCAAATCAAGCAGCACTTCAATTCACAGATTCTAGTTCTAGATTTTCATTTGTGAATCTTCATACTCCTGAATTAATAGGAACAGATTCTATTCAAGTAGATAACGCAAAGGATGTCGGTGATTCAGCCGACCCTTGTTTTAAATTAAATAAACGATTAAGTAGAACTAATTACAGTCCTACATTTTTGCCATATAATAACGTATTTAAGGTATCAAAAAGTGCTTCTTTCAGTGGTTCAGAGACTGTTGCTCAAAAAGATCAGAATATCACTCCGTATGCTATAATGGATGCTCAGGCGGGTATATATATAGAAGACTATGGATGTGATAAAGCAAATTGGTCACAATCTCTCTGGGAATTGATGGGATTCACATACGAACAGTTTCATAATGTGGGCTCACGATTACTAAGATTTAATGATACTGGTATCACTACATCTACTCCCACGACAAATGCTGTAGTAAGGACAGAAGATATGGAAAATGGTGTTGTCAGAGGATTAAGTTCAATACCTATACATAATACACTAGAGGTCAATTATCCGTTTTGGAGATATGACCTTGGAGCGGCTGGGACAAATGCCAGCACACCATATGACGATAAAAAAACATTTCCATATCAAGCATTTCCCGGATATATTCAATATCCATCCGTAGTTCAAGCAGGAGCAACATCAACTGTTTTAGAAGCAGATAATCTACCTCGTAAGATGTTATCTCCAATATACCTAATAAAAAGTGATCTATTGAATCCATTGTTTATAGGAGGTAGAGAAGGTTCAATACCTCTACCAGTAATAGGAGTAGTAGATAAGAGTTCGGGCTACGGGGATTTCTACACTGGTGCTAAAGACTCAACTGTATTCACCAATACAATACCTAGAACTATACAGAATATAAAAACATCAATCGTAGATGCCGATGGGAGTGAATCAAGAGTAGATGATTCATCTTGTATCATTTACAAAATACAAAAAGAAATAGCAAGTAATTCAACAGTGTTAGATGG
>VMHT01129440.1_pt1 | contig 11901 bp, 23 predicted proteins | sample 4693611 | NCBI WGS metagenome assembly VMHT01 (sample SAMN12280063, study PRJNA550983) | marine metagenome | isolation source: seawater sampled from same location over 5 years 0.02-0.2 micron viral filtrate | place: USA: collected off the coast of southern California halfway between the port... ...
AAAGACATAAATCTTATACCAGAAATTGTTGCAGTTGGTAAAGTTGTATAACCAGAACCACTTGCAATCATTCTTACATCTGTTATATCTCCAGTACCTGTTGAATTTTCTTGAACAAGTTTACTACCTGAAAAACGATCAGCAATACCTATTATATCCTCATATATGATATGGTCATCTGCCCCAAAATTATAAGGTCTATCTAGTTCGTGTTCCATATTAAGAATATAAAATCTTTCAGAGGTTTGAGTGCCACCATCCTCTTCAGACAAAATATGTCCTACTTCATTTTCTAATTCAAATTTAACCTCTCTATCAACCATTTGAGAAGCAGAGTCTAAAAATTTACCAATAGTACCATCAGCATAATCTTCTAGTAATAAATCACCAGATCCTGATCCCGTGATTGTTCCACTTTCTAACTCAACATGAATATCTACACTTCCTGTTTCTGGTGCAAAACCGCCGTTGACAACTGAAACTTCTGCTTCAGCAGTTCCTGAACTAAAGGTTAATGTATCACCTTCTTCGTATCCTGTTCCTGCAGCGTCCACTATAACTTCTGTAACACCTGCACCAGAGATATCTAAAACTTGTATTCTACCACCTGAACCATCACCGCCTGTAAGAGTTGCCTCATCACCTACTGTCAATGTACTACCATCATTACTTACTGTGGCAGTTGCTAATGCTTTACTAACGGTTATCTTAACTTGAATATTATCATCAACATTACTTTGACCTTCTACAACGGCACCTGTAAAGAAAGTTCCCACTACTGATTCTTCACCAATTATAATTTCAATAATTTGTGTAGTACCTTCTTGAAACTTTAAAATGTTTTCAACAACAGCGCTTGCAAAATTTATATTAGTATCTGCAGGATTATTTATTTGTGTTATCGTTTGTCCCACCAACTCAATAGGATCATTAACTGCTTGTGCTTCAGTTTGTGTACAACGAAGAAATGTTTGTGTATTCCATTTACCATCTGATACCCTAAGCATATCATCTGTTGGTGTATATACTTCAGCATTTTCATTAAATAAAATTGAGAAAAATGCCTTGTGTGCCTTTTCTGTACCTTTTGCACGATATAGTGATTTAATATTCTTAATAAGTTTTCTTTGATCTATTGCCTCATCTATATCTTTAGGAATTGTGTTAAGAAATTCATCTTTCATTTGTGATAGAAAATCACTTATTGTATGGTCAGGATCAGAGTAATTTAAAAGTTGTTGAATATTCTCTACAGGATTAGCACGATACTTTTGAATATTTGCAGTTGCGCCCGAGATAGAACCAGTAACAATTTCGTTTGTTATAAAAGCATTATTTGCTGAAATGAATAAACGAGAATTGTTTGTTATATCTTCCGTAAGCACAGTTGCCGTAGCACCAGAAGTTGCACCAGTAATTACTTCACCTCTTTGAAAAGAACCTCCAAAAGAAAGTTGTTCATCAACAACTCTATCGCCAGCATCTAAACCGTGTGTATCAGTTTGATTTAATAATACATAACTATTTGTGGTTGTTTCCGTTTCTAGAAGTATGTTATCTATGGATGTAATTGTTGTTAAATTTAATTCAGCAGATTCCATGAATATGAAATATGATTCTAAAAATTCTACAAATTTAGGGTGTTCTGCTAGTACATATTCAGGAACTTGCGAACTTATCTGATTACTTAATTTTTTTTTAAATGTGTGTTTAAAATCGGTCATTATTGTCCAAAATTAATAACTACTAGTTGTCGTAAAAGATGTACCTGCTTGTGAACTTCCACTAACAATTGTATCAACAGCACCATTTACTGTGGAGTTTAGTGTGTCAATTTCTAGAGTTTGATTTCGCACAGGAACAATGTCATTTGAATTAGGTATGGTAGTAATTCTAATTCTAGAACTTACTACGCCATCAACATTTGAAATGCTTGTAATATTAGCAGAAGTTAACACTATTTGACCAGTTGTATAATTAACAGTTCCGTAAGTTGAACTTGTATATATTCTTGTAGTACCACTTAAATAATAAACTCTAACATTACCAGCACCATCATCATCTAAAAAATGTTCATTAGTTGACTCATCATCATTAATTTTAAAACCAGTAGAAGAAATTACACCACCATCAGCAGAATTATGTCCAGAGTGAGGATTAAAAATTGCATTATTAAAATTAAGTGTATATTTTAAACCAGAGTTTAGTGTTGGTGTAATATATTTGTACATAGCAATATTTGTAACATTACTTAAAATAGAAGGATCTGTATCGTCAATCAAACCACTTAAAGCTGAGTGTCTAAACATACCAGTAAAACTTTCTAATTCTTCTTGTCCATAAAGTAAAATTGTCATCAGTACATTTGTTTGAATTGTTGATAACGCAAGCGTAGTATTACCAGAATTATATTTGAAATTTGTTGTGATAATTAAATATGTTGTTTCTGGATCAATAATTACAGGAGTTACTGAAGCAACAGAATACTGCTTAAGACTTCTTACAATACTATTTTTAGTAGCAGTTGTTAAATTACTTCCTGATCTTGCTTTAACAGAAATATAAACTTTACCATATGCAATAGGATCAGCATCTTCACCACCGTAAACTTGAACTGATTGAGCATTTGCATATATACTTTTAACTAGAACTTTATAATCTTCAGCAGTAACAGCACGATCTTGTGCCGTGTAATCTCTAGGTGCATTATATTTAATTGAAGAAACTGATTCAGGATCATCACCTCCTTGAGCGCGAGAATTGGTTGTTATCGTAACATCTGAAAATCCTCCAACTGTACCAGATAACGAAAATGTTTCAGCACCATTTGCAGCACCTCTATTTGTAACAATATAATCTATTATAATAATATTACCATCTTCAACTTTTTTTCCTAAAACTCCATCACCAAAATATATTTCGTATCTGCCATTTTCAACTTCTTGTAAAAAGTAAACCTTAGATGTAGAATCTAATCCTGTAATACCACTTGCAAGTGTATAGGTATTTGTTATTGAATCAGAAGCTGAGTTTTGAACTCTAACGGTTACTGTTTGTGTATCAACATCATCATTAGGAATTATAAATCTTTGGTCAAGATCACTTGTATTAACTGTATATTTGTAATTTAAATATGTTCCTTCAAAAATAGCGATACCACGAAATGAATAAACTCCGTTAGCAGGAATAATGGTAACATCAGAATTATTGACAAAAGAATATGCTTGCCCATCAACAGTTGTAGAAAATTTAGTTCCTCTTGACATTGTAATAGCAGGACCACTTCCATTATTTACAACAATGTCAATATTTGCAGATGATGTAGAAGCACTTCTTGTGGTGTAACCAACTTGTTTTGCCAACGATACAACACTTGATCTTAAATCAGCACTATCAAGATACATCTCATTTGCTAACATATTGGCATTAAAACCAAGGTAGTGTGTATTGTATGCTAAAACATCTAAAAGAACTGACATACCAGATCCTTCAAAATTATAATCTCTAAATTCGTCTTGTTGTGATAAAAAAGTTTTAAGATTTCTTTTTATTGAGTCAAAATCTAATTCTGTTACTTGTAATTTAGTTGCCATATTATCTTAGTCTTTCTAAAAATGATTCTACTTCTACAGGTTCTGGATGATTAACTACATAAAAAGATATTTGACAACGATAAGAATTTCTATCAAATTCTGGTTGAGTAAATACTTGCACTAATCTTGCTCTTGGTTCATAATTCTTAATTAAATTTTCAACCATCTTAGATATACCATGTGAAATTTGAGGAGTAATATTTTCAAATAACATTCCTCTTAAATTAGATCCAATTTCTGGATGAAAAAGTTTATCATAATGATTAGTTTGTATAAGATTTCTAACACTTCTTTTCACAGCTTCAACATCTGTAATTTTAATTATATCTTTAGTAGCAGAATTTTGTTGAAAGTCTAAATTCAAATCTTTATAGACTTTATCGGTTCTTTTACTTTCATTACTTTGTGTAGCGTCATATGTTGACATTTGTAATCTCTCCTATTACAATATTTATACCGATTATTTAACCTCCAGCAAATACATTACCTGACCCTTCGGCCACAGATGTACAGTCTGTTATTCCATCACCAACTCGACCACACCCAAGAGCATTTACGAACACACTAACAGAACCAGTTGTGATAGGTGCAGAATGAGAAGGACAAGGAACACCAGGTAGTAAGTGACCTGTATTATTATCACTTTGCCTAGATACTGCTATCCCATTTGCAAAAACATTACCAGAACCTTCTGCTCTCGTCATACCGCTACAATGAGCGACATCATCATCTCCAATTCTAGTTACTGCCGGCATTAGTTTCTCTTTTCATTAACTCTTTTAATTTAGAATCAAAAGTTTCTATGTATGCGTGATCCTCTTCACTATGAGGAGAACTCGGATACTCTGGTTTAAAACTAATCACATTGTCAAATTTATCAGGTATGTTATTGTAGTCAGAAAATTCTAGTAAAGAAGTTCCTACCTTAACGACAAATTGACCTTTCATTATTTTTTCTTAGATTTTTTTTTCTTTTTCTTTTTTGCTACTTTTTTCTTAACAGGTTTTTTAACTTCTGCAGGAAAAAAGATTTCTTGTATAAACTTAAACATAATAATTTCCTTTATTTTTTACTTTTTCTTTTTTTCTTTTTTTTCTTAACAGGTGCAACAACTTTTTCTATGATAACCTCTTCTTGTCTTGCTATTTTAACTGCTTCGTTTTCTGGATTGTTAGATGACATACCAGGAGGACAAGGTACAACACCTTCGTCAACTAATCTTTGTCGATTTATCATATGTTGCTCAATAATAGCATCTTTTGAACCACCTGTATAGTGTACGGCGTGTCCTTCTTGTACTAAAACATCAGCACAAATTTTACTACCATCCTCTGTTAAAAAATTACCGAGAATACGACCGAACTTGCCTTTCATATTTTCGCCATTTTTACTTACCTTTGTTTGTAAGATTGCGTTAGCACCTAAAAGAGAATTTAATCTCTCTTTTGCTTTTAGACCGAATATCTTTTCGACTTTATCACTAGTTCTTGATTCAGGTGTGTCAATACCCATAACACGGACTCTTTCATCTTTTAACCAACAACCGAATCCTAAGTCAATATCTACATCAACCGTATCGCCATCAACAACCTTAACTATTTTGCATTTGTACTCGTACATATTTTGATTCCTTGAAAATTCTTTATAAACTATTTATAAGAGCGCTTTACAATTAACCTGAAATAGTGTATAATAGTAGTATGAGTGATGAAGAACTAATTATGATGGAAGCACAAGTGGATATGGCAGAAATCATTTCAAAAAACCCAGGTAAAGAGATGGCAACCGTTTCTATGTGTTTTAAAGTGATTGTTGATTCGTATGTTGCTATGTTGGGCGAAGAAGATACCGTAAAATTTCTGGAAGTTGCCGTTGATTCGGTAAAAAACGGATATCACACCATAAATGCAGAAAATATACCGAAAAATCAACTAAATTAGACTTAAAATTTTGCATTTTTGTCGCACTTTTCTAAGTTATTGATTTTATTGACTTTATATTAGAACAAAATGAGTACAAATGGGCAACTTTCAGGCAGCTGAACCCGAAATGTCTTGAATCTACTCCATAATAGTGTATAATAAAGACATATAAAAATGATAAATCAAATATTACATACAATTTTTCGCAGTTTTCTGTCATTTTCAACTTTCGGGCAAGTCATTGATTCTAAACGAAAGAAAGTGCTTGAAAGTACCGAAAAACTAGTGTATAATATAGACATATTAACAAAAAAAAGAAAGAATCATTATGAAATATAACAACAAAATAAACCAACAATTACTTGCTGAAGAAAAAGTTGCTGTTGACGGATTCGAATACAAGTCTTTTACAGAAATTTCAAAAGAATTTCAGAATTGTAAAGATGTTTTCGCTAAATTAGATTATGCTAAACAACTAAAAAAAGATGCCTACGATTATGTCTTAGATTTAGACTTAGATAAACTAATTATCAGACTACAAAATCAAATAATAATTAACCATTAACAGAAAGAGAAAAAAAATGAATACTACATTTGATACTACAATAGATGTTCAATCTACCATGAGTGAAATAAATGACAATATTGCAAAATACAATGCTTGTCTTGCTGGACAATATCCAGGTGACGAAAATACCTATGCCGAGAAGGCAATTGAACTAGGTAAATCAATCGGATTATCTGAAGAAGATATATTCGAAATTTCAATATAAGGAGAAACTACATTATGAAAACTAATAGACTTACAAACTTACGAATTGCTATGATGACAATATCTGAACTAAAAAGTGAAGAACTGAATCATATCATTGACGCTGTTAAAGAAAGACAAAAAGAACTGAACACAATTGCTGGCGCTGCTGCAAGAATGATGTTTACCGTTGGGGCAGAAGTCAGAGTCAACGGTTCAAGAGAAACCTTTTTAGGTACTATTGAAAAAATTAATAGAACTAGATGTATTGTAAAAAAACAATCTACTGGTCAATCTTATAGAGTACCAATGTCAATGTTAAAGGAGGTTGCTTAATATGTCAATGACACCAAATCAAAACTTTGTAACCGCTATTATATCACAGGCAATCGAAGATGCTCGATATACTGGCACTAGTAAAAAATATTTAAAACACAAAGTCGAGGCACTTGACTGGATTATGAATAAAGATGAAATGTTTGAATATTATTGTAAACTTCTAGGCGTTGATCCTGATTGGGTCGGCGATCAGATTAGACAGACAACTAATTTAAAAATAACTAGATCACAACAAAAAAGTATAAATGAGAAAAGAAACTAAAACAATAACAACTTTAAAATGGTTAGGCACTTTTGCAGTAGTAGTAGGAGTGTTCCTTGCCGCAATCGACATTCACCCATTGAGTTCCTTTACCCTAATGACTGCTTCAGTATTATGGTTTAGTGTGGGTATAACCTGGAAAGAATATGCAATTGTCACCACGAACATATGCACCTTTTCTTCCAGTGTTATCGGACTCATAATTTATTATGTATAAGGAGAAAATATGACATACGAAGAACTACAAGATAAGGTTTCAGATATTCTGGATAAGGCAGAAACTGAAATGAATGATATAATAGAAAAGTTTAATGAAAATTTAGATGAAAATGATGATGAAAGTATCGAGGTCGACACCGTTGATCTATCAGGTAAATTTTCAGAATTAAGAGATTATGTGGAGGATTATTCATAATGTTACCTACAAAACAAATGGTTGAAATAGCACAATCAGTTGCTGAAATTGCAAATGCTTATGAAAGTAATCACTTTACAGAAGAGTCGCTAAGTAATTTTTTATTTCAAGAAACATTAAATATGCCAGATGTAGAATTTGATGTAGAAAAAATTGCTGAGATTGCTCGTGAATATGTTGATGAAGATGTCATTAATTCAATTGATGAAGAAGAAGAAAACAGAAAATATGAAATAGAACTAGAAGGAGAATATTATGCCAGAAATGAAGTTTAAAGAAGGTCAATATGTTTTAGAATTAAAAAGATACATTGATAAAACCTATACTGAACATTATAGTAATAAATCAGGATTACAGGTTCAAGAAATTTTGAAAGACCTAGAAATTGGCAAAGAATTTTGTCAAGGTAATGCCATCAAATATCTTATGAGATATGGCAAGAAGAAAGGTTATAATCGTAATGATCTTATGAAAGCACTTCACTATACAATTTTGATGATGTACTACCATGATGAAAAAACAGAAGAGGATTACGAAGCACTTAGAGTTGCTCAAAGTCCAGATAGTGTATCTGAATGATAATCTTTTCAGCATTACCAGAAGAAGTCAAAGGTATACCTTTACAGAACTATGAAGTCATACTAACTGGCGTTGGTAAAATCAATGCCACTCGTAAACTTACTGAATATATCCAGACTCAATCATTTCTAGGTCCTGTAATTAACTATGGCACAGCAGGTAAAGCAAGTGATAAAGTTGAAGTGGGTAAAGTCTATTCAGTAAATGAATTTATACAAAGAGATATGGATGCTATATCTATGGGATTTGAGAAGTATGAAACACCTTTCGGTAATTATGCGTTAAATGTAACGAATGACCCTAATGGTGTGAGTTGTGGTACTGGCGATAGTTTCTATTCATATATTGATTGGCACGGCAACTCAACTGATTTTGATATAGTTGATATGGAGGCATATGCCTTGGCAAGTGTCTGTCAGACCTATGGTATACCTTTTCGATGCTACAAATATATATCAGATAGTGGTAATCCTCAAGACTGGAAAGATAACTGTGCTAAAGGTGTAGATTTATTTGTTGAAAGATTAGAGAAAGATGGACTTATATAGAATATGGGTAATAGTATATACGGTATTGTAGGATTTAGTCATATCGAGGGAAGTTGGTTCTGGAATGTATTGATTGTGAGAGGTAAGCATTGTTATCGTATTCCGTTGCTTTATCCTTTCTATTATATTCTATTTGCTTTATATAAAAGAAGAATACAAATGAACTTAGAGTCTTATAAAAAACACGAAGAACCTTATCGTTCATTTAATGTAGATGAAGGAATCGAATAACTCCCACTCTGCTATCTAGCGGTTCTCTGAAGGAACTACATGACTATATATAAGATACTCTATCCCTAGAATTAGTTATTGACTGGTGCGTTTGCTCGCCATTGATAACACGACCAATATCTTGCTGTCGTCTTATCTTTTGCAGTATCGCAATTATGCCTTGCACGAAATGATTTTCTTCGTGCAGGATCATCACGCTTAATTGATAAACCTGTTGTATCACCAAATGATACCTTTTTGACTTTATCGCCATCTTTCACATAAACATAGAACTTCTTAGAACCACCTCGTATTGGGTCATTGAGTTTAACTTTCTTACCTTGATACTCTGCTTCAGTTATCTCTAAATCTTGATACTTCAATTCACAGATCATATCAATATCTTCAACTTGTTTAAATGTTTTCATTTTTGGCGTTTCTCTCTTGCTTCTCTCGCAACTCGTTGTGCAGCAGCACGAAACAGTTTGTCAGCAATTGTTGATTCTGGTAATCTCTCTCCGAGAGTTTTACTCTTTTTCTCTTTCATAGTATTATTTATACCTCTCTTAGGTTGAAAAAGTTTTTTCCAATTTTTTTTGAATGCCTTGTCAAAATGACAATAAATAGTAGTAAGATATCATCACATTTCGTACTAAATAATTTACGAATGACACACTTAAAACAATCAATCGAAAAAAGAGTTAAACGGAATGGCTTCTATTATATTGGAGGCACTTATGCTGTTTGCATATCATCTTTAGTTTTCTCGATAATTTCTTCACTCTGACACCATTTCCGATAGGAACATTATCCGTAGGTATATTCAACAGATACATTTCTCATTAGCACATTTAGCACATATCTTCACATGAATTTGTGTAATATCAGAATGCCATTGTTTACGATACTCTTTTGCTCGTACACTCTCAGCGTTTGATAGTGCCTCTAATTTGTGTTGCATATCCCAATACTCGTCAAAAGATATACCAGCAGGTATCTCATTACCGTAAATGTCTTTAATGGTATTCTTATCCTTCATTGTATAGATGTGTACGATATAAAGCGTCTTTGCGTTCTAATGCTTTTCTTCGCTTACGATCCCTGCGTTCTGTCTTTGCAAGTTTAATGTTATCAATCTTGACGATATGATCTTGCTTGCGTTTGTATTCACGAAAGAGTTCCAGTTGTCTAGACTTTCTTTCTTGAAGTGCAATTCGATCTTTTAATTGTAATTTGACTTTTTTGAGATCCCGAATGAGATCATGTCCGTGATGATATTCTTTTGATAACTCGATAATCTTGTTATCGATATTTCTATGTAGTACTATATCCGACTCTTTCATTAGTTCTTACCTCCGAAAAAAAATTGATATCTTACTTCTATTTATGTTATAGATGTGCTACAATAAACACAATCGCCATGAAAACGATAAACACCCAAGTATCAATACGATACTTTTCAAGTTTAGTTTCCGCTCGATGTGATTTCGCAGGTTCGTGAATTTTTCTCATATACTATATAGAGAAGAATTTCCATTTTTTCCTTAGATATTATATGTCAATTCGACAGACAATAAATCGTGTATTTCATTTAACATATTATACAACTCATTCAGCTGCCCTTGTTGATGATAGAGTAAACAAAATAATACCCATATGAGTAATAAAGAGAATAGATGTAGTTTCATTTAAAAGGTCTCGCTGTTAATAATCCTATCAATGCAATTACACTTAATGGTAGTATGAGAGCATTCCCAGAAAACACTCCTATTGACCATGTAAAGAGTATGAGTATTGTTGATATCAATAGAAATAACTTAAAGATACCATTGAATATATCATTGACCATAATTTGTTTTCCTTTGTTAAAAATATACGAAAAAAAATTTCATATAAAAAGTATAGAGTTCTGCTGAGTTTTCAGCGACCGTTGTATTCATGTTATCTATGTCTTAACAGATCCCTTAACATACTCAAACCTGTTATGCCTAGTTTTAGACACACGGTCTTTATATTAATTTAAGTCTATTCTCTCACCTGTCTTAGTGTTGTTGCCTGTAACGAATTCGTCTTTCTTACCAGCGACTGTTTCAGAGGCATCCCCTGCTACTGTTACATTGAAGTTCCCGCCTATATCTATATTGCAATCATCAGACATCTTCATATTAATATCACCATCAACTGCTATCATATTGATATCACCTTGATTGACTTGTACAGTTACATTTGCACCTGCACCTACTTCTATGTTATAGTTATTACCAACTTCAGCGTTCTTATTCACAAAGACTTTAAGACCTTTATCGATTGTACTCTTAGCTGCCCCTTGTATATGTACATAATCATCATTACTAATGATACTGTAATTATCTTTCTTGACTCGTGTAATCTTTGTGCCCTCGTTGTCGATCTCGTATGCTGTACCTGAAGCGTGCCTCTCATGTATGCGTTGAAACCCTATGGTGTCGTCATACTCTTTGATATGGCCGCCCTCTGTCTCCATCACATGGTTCTTTGGATATAAGGCGTTGTATGTGGTCACGGGTTCAGACCATTCCCCTCCAAGGTCTGCCTTAATCTGTGATGTGCCATCAGCAGCACCCGGGCGTTGGTCAACTGTTCCTGTGACGCCTGCAACGAACTCGATTTCGTCTATATCTGCAATGGATACCTTCTGATCTATATCCTCACGGCGTATAACAAGGGAACTATGAGGATTTGTTTCAACCTCTGCTGTTGTCGTTGTTGCTGTATCTCTTGAACTTCCTCCAGTAGAGGTCGTTTCAGTCGTCTTAGCGTTGACTGCGAGTCGATTGACATCCGTTTCTTGATACTTCGGAAAGTTCCCAAATGGATCTTCGAAACCCACCCTGCCGCTCGCGTCCCGCGAGCGCCCATAGATTTCATCATTATCAGTAACACCAGGCAGATTGACGGGCGCCCCTGGTAAACTCCCAATGATACAAGGTTGCTGTGCTTCTTTCCCATCAGTAAAGAAACCTACAACCCAACTGCCTTCAACTAATCCTAAAGGAGTTTGCCCCACACCTGATACAGTAGCGCTAGTAATAGGGTTCATCACATGGGACCATGGCAGGTCAATAGTGGGAAGTATTGTGAGGTCAGGCGTGTGATACCCCAGACAGCGAACACGAACCCTGCCCAGAGTTTTCGGGTCTTGTCTATCTTCGACAACACCAACGAACCACTGAAATCCTTCTTTGCCCATAAAATTTTTCATAATTTACTTTTTCTTCCTGCTGATACCCTGCAAATTACTT
>VMHT01144471.1_pt1 | contig 11898 bp, 9 predicted proteins | sample 4693611 | NCBI WGS metagenome assembly VMHT01 (sample SAMN12280063, study PRJNA550983) | marine metagenome | isolation source: seawater sampled from same location over 5 years 0.02-0.2 micron viral filtrate | place: USA: collected off the coast of southern California halfway between the port... ...
AGAGCTTTTAACTCATTAAATAAAGTTCCAAAGAGTTCATCGTCTGTTATTTGTGATCCTATGTGAGCAGAGATGCCGGAAATTAAAATAAAATCATGACTTGCTTCCGCAATCCTCTTAGAATCATCTATAGACAATCCAAACTTGCAATCGGCTTTGCCTGTTTCAATATAGGGATGAGACTTAGCATCAATATCTGGATTGACTCTGATACCTATGTTGATAACTTTATTTTTTTCTTTACCAATTTGATTTAATAACTCTAATTCAGGTTTTGTTTTACCTACCCCAGAATAAATGATTTTTTGTGGATCAGCTCCAATCTTCAAAACTTTAAACAGTTCTCCACCGGAAACGACATCGAATCCCATTCCCTTTTCTGCCATTATTTTCAATATAGCTAAGTTTGAATTTGCTTTTACTGAATAACAAACTAGATCTTTTTCTCGAATATTTGTTAGATAGGAATCGATAGCAGCAAGGACCATTTTTTTCGAGTAAATATAAAAAGGGGTTGGATATTTTTTAGCGATATCCAACAAGGAAACATCCTCCAAAAAGAGGATATTATCTAAACTTTTGATGCTATTTGGTCTCATAAGTCTTATCTGTCTCTTGCTCCGAAGGTTCTTCGGTGGGCAAGTATAACGGACCTTTGATTCCACAGGAACCTAAGATAAGACTAAAAATGAGTAATAATTCGCTGAATATTCTCATGTAGAAACATTCTTTTTAGCAGCAATAATAGCTGCTTTGACTTTTTTGGGCGATGTCCCGCCGAGGCTGTTCTTAGCGTGTATGGATCTTTTGGGATCGATGAATTTATAAATATCTTTCTCTATCTTTGGATGTATTTTTTTTAATTCACTTAAATTAAATTCTCTGATAAATATATTTTTTCTTTCAGCTTCCTTGACTGTTTTACCAGTTATTTCATGGGCTTCTCTAAAAGGGACATTTTTTAAAACCAAATACTCAGCAAAATCTGTTGCTCCAACTTCTGATAAATCTAGGTCTTGTAGCATTTTTTTGATGTTAAAACTCATACCTTTGATCATTTCAGACATAATATCTAGAGAATCCTTAATGAAATTAATTGATTTAAAAAGAGGTTCTTTATCCTCCTGATTATCTCTATTGTATGAAAGGCTTTGGTTTTTCATTAAAGATAAAATTGTAACAAGGTTGCCTAAAGTTTGAGAGCTACCTCCTCTAATAAGCTCTGCCATGTCAGGATTTTTCTTTTGAGGCATTATTGATGAGCCAGTGCACAACTCTTCAGGTAGTTGAATATAATCAAATTGCGAGGATGACCATAAAATTATCTCTTCTGACATTCTCGATAAGTGAACTGCAAGCATTGAGCAACTGTAGGAAACGTCTGTAACAAAGTCTCTGTCACTTACTGTATCTATTGAATTCCTTGTAATCTCACTAAAACCAAGTTTCTTTGCAAGTTTTGTTCTATTTATGCCAAATCTATTACCTGCTAATGCACCAACTCCTAAAGGCATTTGATTTAGGATTTTTTCATTGTTTTCAAATCTAATAGAGTCTCTTTGCAGCATTTCAAAGTAAGCAAGCAAATGATGGCCAATGGTTACTGGCTGAGCTATTTGTAAGTGAGTAAAGCCCGGCATGAGATCCGCATAATGTTTTTGAGCTTTATTTAGAATACTTTTTTGCAGGTCTTTAATTTTTTTCTTAATAGCTTTGGTTTCATCTTTGAGAAAAAGCTTTAGATCTGTGACAACTTGATCATTTCTTGATCTACCGGTGTGTAATTTTTTTGCGGAATCTCCAATTTTCTTTTCTAGTGCTGACTCAATATTCATATGAACATCCTCAAGTGAAGAATTCCATTTAAATTTTCCAGTTTCTATTTCTTTTTTTATTTGATTAAGGCCGCGTTTAATCTTTATGAGCTCTGATTTATTTATGATTCCTGCTTCCTGCAAAGATTCTGCATAAGCTAGGGAGCCGATGATGTCTTTTTCTGCTAGAACAGAATCGACATCTATAGAGTTGGAAAATTTACTAGCTACTGAAGATACTGATTGAGTAAATCTTCCCCCCCAACTGGCATTCTTTTTGGTCATTAGTATTTGTAATATTCAGGTTTGTAAGGTCCCGCTTCATCGACGTTGATATATTCAGCTTGATCTTTAGTTAGCTTTGTCATCACACCTCCAAAACCCTCAACCATGTAACTTGCAACTTCTTCATCCAATTCTTTTGGCAGGACTTGTACAGTGATCATGTTTTCTTTTACGCTTTCATCATTTACGGAGGCAAATGCTTGCTCATAAAGGAATTTTTGCGCCAGCACCTGATTAGCAAAAGAACCGTCCATAATTCTTGACGGATGACCAGTTGCATTTCCAAGATTAACCAATCTTCCTTCTGACAAGAGGATTAAATAATCAGAAGGATCTTCAGAGTCTCGATAGATTTTATGAACCTGAGGTTTTATCTCTTCCCAGGTCCATTTATCTCTCATGTATGCTGTATCAATCTCATTATCAAAGTGTCCGATGTTGCAAACTATACTTCCGCTTTTAAGATTATTAAGAATGTATTTATCACAAACGTTTACATTGCCTGTAGTTGTCACAATTAAGTCTGTATCTTGGAGTAAAGATTTATTTATTGATTCATCGTCATTGTTATTTTGACCATTTATATAAGGTGACACTACTTCGTAACCATCCATGCATGCTTGCATTGCACAAATTGGATCGATTTCAGTTACTCGAGTAACCATGCCTTCTTGCCTTAAGCTCATTGCAGAGCCTTTACCCACATCGCCATAACCTATCACTAAGGCTTTTCTACCTGAAAGGAGCATATCCGTTCCTCTTTTGATAGCATCATTAAGGCTATGCCTGCAGCCATACTTATTATCATTTTTTGATTTAGTTACTGAATCATTTACATTAATGGCTGGAATTCTGAGTTCTCCTTTCTCGACCATTTCGTTCAACCTATGAACGCCTGTTGTGGTCTCTTCAGAGATCCCGTGAATACTTTCAAGCATTTCTGGAAATTTATCGTGAACCATTGCAGTTAGATCTCCACCGTCATCAAGGATCATATTTGCATCCCACGGTTTTTCCCCTTCCAATATTGTTTGCTCAATGCACCAGTCAAATTCTTCATCATTCATTCCTTTCCAGGCAAATACAGGTATACCAGCTGCAGCAATAGCTGCCGCTGCATGGTCTTGAGTAGAAAAAATATTACAAGAAGACCATCTAACTTCAGCTCCAAGCTCAATAAGAGTCTCAATTAAAACAGCGGTTTGAATTGTCATATGAATACAACCCATTATTTTTGCTCCCATTAGAGGCTTTTCTTCACCATACCTCTCTCTTAATTTCATAAGTGCCGGCATTTCAGCCTGAGCAAGAATTATTTCTTTTCTTCCCCAATCAGCTAAATCTATGTCGGCAACTTTATAATCTTTAAATTTCATTTGTTGCTCCGTTTTAGGATTTTAATTCTTCAATTTTATCGGTTTTTTCCCAAGGAAATTGTTCTCTTCCAAAATGTCCATATGCAGCCGTTTCTTGATAGATAGGTTTTAATAAATCAAGCATAGCAATAAGCCCTTTTGGTCTTAAATCAAACTTTTCTCTAATTAAGCTTAGTATTTGTTCTTCTGAAATTTTTCCTGTTCCAAAAGTATTAACACTGATCGAGGTTGGATCAGCTATTCCGATAGCATAGGAAATTTGTACTTCACATTTATCAGCCAATCCAGCAGCTACAATATTCTTTGCAACATATCTTCCCGCATAGGCAGCCGACCTATCAACTTTTGAAGGATCTTTTCCAGAGAAAGCACCTCCACCATGCCTAGCCATGCCACCATAAGTATCAACAATGATCTTTCTGCCTGTTAAACCACAATCTCCCGCAGGTCCACCAATAACAAATCTTCCGGTAGGATTTATAAAAAATTTTGTTTCTTTGTTGACTAAATTACTAGGTAAAACTGGCTTTAGAATTTCTTCCATCACGCCTTCTTTTAAATCGTCTTGTGAGACTTCATCATCATGTTGAGTAGATAGAACAACTGCAGTAATTGCAGAAGGATTCCCATTGCTATGATAATCAAAAGATAATTGACTTTTTGCATCGGGTCTAAGCCACTTTAATTTTCCATTTTTTCTTACTTCCGATTGTTTTTTAACTAACAAATGTGAGAAATGAATAGGTGCTGGCATCAGTTGTTCAGTTTCATTAGTTGCGTAACCAAACATTAAACCTTGATCGCCCGCTCCCTGATCAAGATCTTCGCCAGTCCCTTCATCAACCCCTTGGGCAATATCAAGAGATTGCTTTCCGATGGCATTTAAAAATTCTACTTTGTCTCCGTTGAAACCGAGAGCATCGTTATCGTAACCTATCTCATTGATAACATTTCTAACGACTTTCTCAAGATCGGGGTTTGCACTTGATGTTATTTCACCGGCCACAACAACGAGATCAGTTTTGACTAAAGTTTCACATGCAACTCTTGCTTTAGGATCCTCAGTAAGAAATGCATCAAGGATAGCATCAGAAATCTGATCAGATAGCTTGTCTGGATGACCCTCTGATACGGATTCGGACGTAAAAGTAGTATATTCGCTCATTTATATCTCGTTGAGGTCGGACATTCTACTATGAAGCTCGATCAAAATAGTAGAAAATAAAGGTTTTGAAAATTGCCTAAACAATCTACCAATTCAGATTTTTCCAACGCCATTAGAGCTTTATCTATGGATGCAGTACAAGCAGCTGGGTGCGGACACCCAGGAATGCCAATGGGTATGGCAGAAATTGCACAAGCGCTCTGGATGAATCACCTTTCCCATAATCCCAAAAATCCCAACTGGTTAAATAGAGATAGGTTTGTTCTTTCAAATGGGCATGGTTCTATGCTGCTTTATTCTCTCCTGCATCTCACCGGCTACGAACTTTCAATTAGTGACCTTAAAAACTTTAGGCAACTGCACTCAAAGACGCCTGGCCATCCTGAAATAGGTTATGCACCAGGAGTTGAGACTACTACCGGACCATTAGGTCAAGGCATTGCTAACGCTGTTGGAATGGCTCTGGCAGAGAAAATATTGGCTACAAAATACAATAAAGATAATTACCAAATTTTTGATCACAAAACCTATACCTTTGTTGGAGATGGAGATTTAATGGAAGGTATTTCTCATGAAGCGTGCTCCTTAGCTGGAACATTAGAATTAGGCAATTTAATCGTATTTTACGATGATAATGAAATTAGCATTGATGGAAGGGTTGATAGTTGGTTCACAGACGATACAAAGAAAAGATTTGAGTCTTATGGTTGGGAAGTTTTTGATAATGTAGACGGTCATGATGTCAGCAAAATAAATTCTTGCATAGAAAAGGCAAAAAGATCTGCAAAGCCTACATTGATTTGTTGCAAAACCGTCATAGGAAAGGGTTCTCCAAATAAATCTGGCACTTCTGAGGTGCATGGGGCAGCTTTGGGCGACGAAGAAATACAACTTACTAGAGAAGAGATTGGATGGGAGCACCCTCCATTCGAAGTTCCTGAGCATGTTTATGAAGCTTGGAATAATGAGAAAAATGGTCAAGCTATAGAAGATGATTGGAACGCAATGTTTGACGATTACTCAAAAAATTATTCAAAAGAGCGCTCAGAAATTGAAAGAATATTTTCAAACTCTTTACCTGAGGAGCTAGATAATATTTTTGAAGCCTTAATAGAAAATTTTTCAAGCGATGAGAGTCATCATGCTTCAAGAAAAGCATCTGGCATGTGCCTTGATTCATTAGGTCCTAGAATTCCAGAATTGTTTGGAGGTTCTGCTGATTTATCTCCTTCTAACAATACACAATGGAAGGGTTCTGAATTATTAGAAAATGGAATAGGGAATTATTTAAGCTACGGCGTAAGAGAATTTGGTATGTCTGCCATTATGAATGGGCTTTATTTGCATGGCGGTTTTAGACCTTATGGGGGGACTTTTTTAACCTTTTTAGATTATGCAAGAAATGCAGTTCGAATGAGTGCATTAATGAAGCTGCCAATAATATACGTTTATACTCATGATTCTATAGGCGTAGGAGAGGACGGGCCAACCCATCAACCTGTTGAGCATCTAACCATATTAAGATCTACGCCAAACTTAAATACTTGGAGACCTTGCGATGGCGTTGAAACAGTTTACTCTTGGAAAGCAGCATTAACTTCACAAGATAAACCATCTGCTTTAATTCTCTCAAGGCAGAATCTTGAACCACAGGAAAGAAAGGGTCACTCACAAATTGCTAAAGGAGGTTACTTACTTAGCAAGGAAGAGCAGAGCGATCTAACCATTATAGCCACTGGATCAGAGGTTCAGTTAGCTATGCATGCGAAAGTATGCTTAAAGGAAAATGGCTTAAAAGCAAATGTTGTATCTATGCCTTGTACTGAAATTTTTGATCAACAAGATGATGAATATAAAACTAATATTCTCGGAGACGGACCGCGAGTAGCCATTGAATGCGGTTACCCAGACTTCTGGCATAAGTATCTCAATCAAGGAGACTTAGTCATTGGAATGGAATCTTTTGGTGAATCAGCCCCAGGATCAGTATTAATGGATTACTTCGGATTTACCGTAGATAAGGTTTCAAAAAAAATAATCAGTTTTCTTAAAAAATGATCAACGGGATTCCTACGCTTGATGATCTTGATCTTCAAGGAAAAAGAGTATTAGTCAGATTTGATTACAACGTAAAGTATTTAAATGGAAAAGTCAGTGATGACGAGAGAATTTTAAGAACACTGCCAACTTTAACCTATGTTCTCTCTAAAGCTAGTTCGGTAACAATTCTTAGTCATCTTGGCAGACCTGAAAAAGTAGGAGAGATTGATAAAGACTTTTCTCTGAAAAAAGTTGCAGAACACTTGAGCACTTTATTGTCCGAAGAGATTTATTTTCATGATGATTTAAACCTTGATCATTTCTCAGATAATCAAAAAAAGATCTCGATGTTGGAAAATGTAAGATTTTTTGAAGGTGAAACTGATAACAATGAGTTATTTTCAAAAAAGCTTGCACAATTAGCTGATGTTTTTGTCATGGATGCTTTTGGATCGGCCCATAGAAGCCACTGTTCCACTGAAGGAGTTAGTCATTTTATAGATTCATGTGTTGGAAGGTTGGTTGAGGAAGAGTTAAATTCTTTAGAAGGAATTTTACATAACCCATCAAAACCAATGCTGGGAATCATCGGCGGTTCAAAAATCTCAACAAAAATAAATGTTCTGGAATCTCTTCTTGAAAAAGTTGATTGGCTTTTCGTTGGAGGAGGGATAGCTAATACATTCCACAAATCTAAAGGATATGAAATCGGTAAATCTATTGTAGAAAATGATTTTTTGGAAGAAGCAAAAGATCTTAGTAAAAATAATAAAATAATATTGCCCGATACATTCGTAGTGGAACAAAAAGATAAGTCTATTACTGAGAAAACCCCTGAAGAAATATTGCCAGACGACATTATTTACGACGTTAGTATTAGCTCAATTAAAAACTTAAATAATATTATCTCAAGTTGTAAAACTATTTTATGGAATGGTCCTTTAGGTTTTTTTGAAAGAGAAGAATTTTCAAAAGGTACATTGCATCTTGCCAAGGTTATTTCTGAAACAGATGCATATTCTGTTATTGGTGGAGGAGAGACTTTAACTGCCTTTAATCAATCAAACTTATTAGATAAAGTAGGATATGCCTCAACTGCTGGAGGCGCTTTTTTGGAATATATTGAGAAAGGATCATTACCCTCTCTAGATGCATTAAAGGAGAAAATATGAATTTTGAAAGTTTAGAAGATATTGCTAATCATATAGTTTCAGACGGTAAGGGAATTTTAGCTGCTGATGAAAGCACGCCCACAATTACTAAGAGATTTAAGACGATTGATACAGAATCAACAGAAGAAAAAAGAAGAGATTATCGAGAATTATTATTTAGAGCGGAAGGCATGAAAAATAATATTGGAGGTGTGATACTTTTCGATGAAACTTTAAGACAAGAAGCGAAAGACGGAACGATGCTTTCGGATATTATTTCCGCTCAGGGAGCCCTTCCAGGAATAAAAGTAGATAAAGGAATTAAGCCGCTTGACTCTTCGCCAGATGAAAACTTAACTCAAGGATTAGATGGCCTTGATGAAAGATGTGCAGAGTATTTTTCATTAGGAGCTAAATTTACTAAGTGGAGAGCAGTAATAAAACAAGACGGTTCATTTCCTTCAGATGATTGCCTTAAGGCAAATATGGAGGCTTTGGCAGAGTATGCAAAGATAGTTCAAAACAACAATATGGTTCCAATTGTTGAACCTGAGGTTCTCATGGATGGGTCTCATTCAATTGAAGATTGTTACTCAGCGACATCTAGAGCACTCGAAACATTATTTAATTCTCTGACTGATCATGAAGTTAATATCAAAGGAACAATTCTAAAACCCAATATGGTTACCAGCGGTTCAACTGCAAGTGAGCAAGAAAATATTTCTCTAGTAGCAGAAAAAACTGTGGAGTGCTTACAAAACAGTCTTCCTGATGATTTACCGGCAGTAACTTTTTTGTCTGGTGGGCAGTCCGATATTGATTCAACTGCGCATTTAGACAAGATGAATAAAATATCATCTAATCCTTGGAAGTTAAGCTTTTCTTATGGAAGAGCACTTCAACAAGCTGCTCTAAAAGCTTGGGGCGGCAATGTTGAAAATGAGACTGCTGCGCAAGAAGCGTTTTCTCACAGAGCTAAAATGAATAAATTAGCTGCTTTTGGAGAATGGGAAAATTCTTTGGAAAATTAATTGTTTCGTTGGCGCCATACCCAAGGAGGCATGGCTTCCTCATCAGCCCAAATTCCTAGCTTATTGTTTTGGGCTTTCTTCTGTTCTGTATAAAAACTTTCGTCAGTAACGTATTTATCGTAAACCCAAGCACTTCCAGTCGAGACCATTTTTTTATTGATATCTTTACCGTCAACATAAATCCTTCCTAAATGTCTTTTGTAGATATCTTGGCCCTTTAGGTCAGCATCGATAAATCCTTTTATCAGAAAAACTTTCAAATTATCTGTAGATTGTTTTCCAAAAGGTTGATCCCTCTCAGGAGCATCTATTTCGGTTAATCTTATTTTGTATAGTTGACCGTTCTTGGTTGCATGCATGGTGTCGCCGTCAACCACCCAAACAACCTCTAAGTTATTTAGGACTACCGAATAAGCAGTTGCGGAAAGAAAAACTGTTAAAAAAAGAAAATGAAGTCTATGAAGTTTCAACGATGCAAACCTTGCAGATCATACTAGCTGAGGGCTTATTAAAAGGAGCAAGCTCTGTTAAAAATTTATAAATCGATTCAGAAGCTTTAACAAATTTAATTTTTTCTAATGGAAGAGATAGTTTTCCAAAAATTTCGGAAAGAACTGTTTCAACGAAAGAAACATCACTTGAGCTATATTTCAATTGATATTCAGAAATTTCTGCAAGCGCAGCTGCTTTCTCTATAGCATCGTCTATACCGCCAAGTTCATCAATAATGTCTATTTGAAGCGCATCAGAGCCTATCCAAACTCTGCCACCAGCTATTTTATTTATTTCAGAAACATCTTTTTTTCTTGATTCCGAGACAAGCTCAAGAAATCTTTGGTAGCTTCTTTCAGCTAAATTGTTGAAAATATTATCCAATTCTTCCGTTACTGGTAATTCAGGAGTCCACCCAGCAAACTTAGAAGTTTGAACCCCATCTTTGCTGATACCGATATACTCCAGAGAATCCTCAGTAGTAAGAAAAGCTATAGCAACTCCTATGGAGCCAGTAATTGTAGTCGGATATGCAAAAATATAATCTGCAGGCGTGGAAATATAAACTCCACCTGAAGCAGCATAGTCACCCATTGAAACTACGACTTTTTTTCCTTTATTCTTAGCCTGAAGTAATTCATCTCTGATGATTTCACTGGCAATTATTGATCCACCAGGACTGTTAACCCTAAAGACAATAGCTTTAGTTTTGTCGTCTTCATGAGCTTTTCTGATCTGTCTCGCAATGCCGGCAGATCCTGCAAAGCCTTGCGAAATTTCTCCTTCAACAATTGCACCTTCAGCAGTGATAACAGAAATTATATTTTCTGATTTTTTTTTGTCTTCTTTCATCGAGGATGAATATTCCTGATACGTAATGTAGTTGTAGGTTTCTCTATCGGATGATTCGTCTTTACCAAATTCATCAATCATATAGCTTCTAAAATCAGGAAAACTTTTTACGCCTGTTAAATAATTTTGCTCTATTCCTGCTTCGATGTTGTCGAAAGCGGCTTCACCAATGAAATCGAAATATGAATCTGCAAAGTTTTGGACCTCTTCTTTTGAAATACCTCTTGCTTCGGCAATGATCTCTTTGTACTCACTCCATATAGGATCATATAGAGCCTTCCTTTGTTTTTTATCAAAGTCTGACATTGAATCTCTAGTAAGTCCTTCTACAGCAGATTTATAATCACCTTGAGAATAGTTATAGACTTTCATTTTTAAATTTTCATATAGAGATTTGCTATAACTTCTGTAGCCTCCGATTCCCTGAATATCAAAACCACCAGCCTGATGTATATAAACTTCATCTGCATGCGCTGCGATTAAGTAGGATGAAGTTGTATATCTATCCGAAAATGCGATAACTCTTTTTAATTCACTAAGCTTTTGAATTTCCTCAGAAATTTCAATTAAATTTGTCGGTCCAGAATAAGACAAACCACTAAAATCCACTAGGACGGCAGGAATATCTTCGTCTTTAGAGATTGACTGAATAAGTTTTATAAGATCTCTAGTTTGAATTTGTTCAACCTGACCAAAAGAAAATTGGAAGTCTGAATACTGCACCTCTTGGTCCACCAGGACACCCTCAGGATTCAAAATGACTACTTTTCCTTCTTTATCAATACTCCTATCGTTGGGGATAAAAACCGAGATTAGTCCAACAAAAACAAGAGCTAAAAAAATAAAAGTAATCAAGTTTGTTACAACAATCCTCGTCGAAGTTAAAAATCTGCCTAAAAAATTAAAAACTGACTTGAGTGCGTTCATTGCTTATTTCGGATGAGCATTCTACCGACAATGATTCCTAATTCATAGAGAAGCCAAGCAGGAATTGCAAGCAGACTCTGTGAAATTACATCTGGTGGAGTTAGTAACATTCCAACTACAAAACATCCTAAAAAAACATAAGGTCTTGCAGATATAAGTTTACTCACTGTAACTGCATTCGATACAAGAAGCAGAATAATTATTATTGGCATTTCAAAAGCTAAACCGAAAGCAAAAAACATTTTGATAACGAATGATAAGAGTAAATTGATGTCCGTCATCATCATTACGTTTTCTGGAGTTGAGGCTGAAAAGAAAGAGAAAACAATCGGAAGAATAATAAAGTAAGCAAAAGTAATTCCGAGATAAAACAGCAAGATAGAACCTAAAACCAAAGGAAAGAAATAAATCTTTTCCTCAAAATGCATTCCCGGAGAAGCAAATTTAATGAGCTGATAAAAAAGAAAAGGTATTGAAATAAATAAGGCTAGATAAAAAGCAAATTTTAGAGGAGTAAGAAAAGGCGAAGCAACCTCAGTAGCTATAAGGCTGGATCCTGTTGGCAAAGCGCCGATCAGTGGATCTGAAATAAAATTAAAAATATCTTTAGAAAAGAAAGCTGCAACAACAAAAGTTATTCCTAAAAATATAAGAAACTTGATGATACTTTTTCTTAAAACAGAAAGGTGCTCGAGATAGTTTGTATCTTTATCTTGATCAATCATTTTTTTTATTATGATCTTCGACGTAGATACTATCTTTTAT
>VMHT01161570.1_pt1 | contig 11897 bp, 6 predicted proteins | sample 4693611 | NCBI WGS metagenome assembly VMHT01 (sample SAMN12280063, study PRJNA550983) | marine metagenome | isolation source: seawater sampled from same location over 5 years 0.02-0.2 micron viral filtrate | place: USA: collected off the coast of southern California halfway between the port... ...
AGACAATAACTGATTTACCTGATAAACAGATTGGTGGAATTGCTAAAGGTTTAGGGGCATTTACTGGAATCGCAGGGGCAGGATTAACTGGCATAGAAGATATTGCGTCAGGGTCATTTGGAGGGACAGATGGTAAAGATGCCACTTCATTACAGAAAACAGCAAATAAAAGTTCGCTCATCGCAGGGGGATTAGATGCTATGGCACTTGCTGTCCCAATATTAGCACCAGTGGCAGGAGTAGCAGATTTAGTAGAAGGTGGGTTATCATTAGCAAAAGATGCCAGTGATAAGAAAGACGCACTACAATCAGCAGGGAAGACTAAAAGTCAAAATATGGAGAGTGGAGCGGGTGAAGTAGCATCGGCGGGTAGTCAGGGTCAAATTGCTGGCACATCAACTGCCAACAGAATGTATTAAGAAAGGTAAATAAATTAAGAAAAAGTAAATGATAAATAAAATAATAGTTATATTATAAAATGAGTTTTTGGAGCGTTGATGATAAAATCCCAGTGAGACAGACCAATGTATCAGTATTTGCTGAACACGGATTGGAATATAAATCTTCCCAGAAGATTAACTTCCATATACCTCCTACGATATCTTACTTCCAACCGAAGGAATGCTACCTTGAGTTTGATGTCCAACTCCTCTGCCAGAATGGAGTGGCAGGTCAAGCACCTACCAGATTGTCCCTTGATGCGGAAACGGGTGGTCAATCCCTTATTCGGGATATTCGTATCCATTCAGGGGGTGCTGGTTCAGTGCTATTAGAAGAGATACAGAATTACAATACATTAGTTGCTCTCAAGTATGATTACGAGACCAATGATGTGCTACGCAATAAGCGGGCACTTACAGAAGGGACATTAACATATGACCCAGATAATCGTGCTACCAATGGGGCAACGAAGAGTGAATTAAATAACCACAAATCTCAACCATATACCAATCTATTTAGGGATGAGACTGGAGAAGCAATTGCTAAACCAGACCGCACCAATACCACTTGGGAAAGTGATACTGATAGTAATTTTAATAAGGTTAAATGTCTTCTCCCTCTACACACTGGTATTTTCAGCAATTCCAAGGTTTTCCCTGCTCTTCTAACTGAAGGTCTCCGTATTGAGATTATCCTTGAGAGTGCTGGTCGGGTTCTTCGTATCCCTGATACTATTAACCCTGCCCGCCGAGGTCAGTTAGGTCTCCGCTTTCACTCCCGAACGGGTAAAGATAGTGAAGTTGCCCACGGGAATGGCACTTGGGCACCCACACAAACAACTGCCGTATTATATTGTGCCAGGAATAACAATATGACAAGTGTAGATAATGTGCCACTTGTTCCAGGGCAGAAGATTGCCCTCTGTAAATGTGCTGGTGGGACAGATGCTCCAGGAGAGGAAGAGTGGTTTGATAAACCAGGAGATATCTGGTTCTTAAGAACCAATTATGATATGATAGTTGATAAGGTAGAATTAATACCAGGTGATGGCAATCAAGCAACTGAAGGTGGGCGATATGGTCTTATCAAGATTACCCTGAAGACTACTTGGAATGCTGGAGGTGGAGAAACTGGGGTCACGAATGATAGTGCTGCCACTGCCACAAATGCCACTGGTTTTATGATTGTTGATGCGGGTGTTCGTAATCAGGCACCAGCAACGGGACAAGCAGGGGCAGACTTTAAGGGAGATTATAAACTCTCTAATGTCCAGATGGTTATTAGACAGATTGATATGCCTTCTGGATACACTAACAAATTGATGGGAATGATGAAGGGTGGAGGCACAATGAACTATGATTTCCTTTCTACTACTAATTATAAATACTCACAAATGGCAGGTGATAGGGTTGCTAATATCCGCCTTCCGCTTTCTCAAAGCAGGGCAAAATCCATTCTCTCCATCCCTACCGATGCCAGTGTGTATAAGAACCACGAATTAATTACAGGTATGAAAGATACACTGGGTCTTAATTTCCCAGGTGCCACCAATGATAAGGTATATCCGTTCGCTGATATGCCTGACCTTGGGACATACATAGAGGATATTGATAGTGAAGATACATTTAATCTTTCTGTCCGGTCGGGTCTTACAGGAATATGGGATGAACTTACTGATTACCAGTGGTTTTATGATGGCAAATTAAATCCCAGTCGTAAGGTAGAAACTGCCGTAATTGCTGGTAGAAAGGGTATTTCACAGCAACCTCTTATTGAGTTAGAAAAGGCACTTGCTATGGCAAGTATAGAACCTCTATCTTTCCGTAAGTTTAGAAGCAATTGTTGTATCGGTAGGGCACTTGCTCTACAGGATGGGGTATATGATTGCCGAGGGCGTGATTTTAACCTTCAGGTCAATTATCAGTCCTTAAGAACACCCCTAAAGAATAAGTTGTGGATGAACTTCGTGGCACATTTAAGACGCATAGAAGTTAAGGGAGACCAGATTGCCCTCCAAGTATAATTAATGATAATATACAGGTAAGAGCGTTTGAGGAAATATGTCAATAAAATGGATTAAGAACAAAATAAATAAATAAATATGTAATCGTATTTTAAGCACTAAACCCTCTAACCCTTCTACCACCCAACACTAATTTTTTTATTTGTAATATTCTTCTTTTAAAACTTATATAATATATATAGTATAAATATGAGTTCAGCAGGCAATATCAATCTTCACATTACACCCAGTAATGTATTAAGTTCAGGCAAGATATCGTTTAAATCTGGTAATCCAGTAATCCAATTTGTTGTGGGAGAACAAGACCGCCTATTATTAGGCAATAGTATTCGCCTGGTAGGTAAGATTAATTTCTGGACCGATGACCAGGGAACTAATATCCCAGTAGAAACTGATGCTCTCGCTTGGGATAGTCGCATCGGTATGTATTCGTGTATTGACCAACTGGTAATCAAGTCCCAGGCAACCCATCAGGTCATTGAGCATATTAAGAATTATAACAGAATGATGGCATCATATATTCCCACTACAACTTCCCTTGAGGATGGATTATCTCATCTATCCCAGAGTGCTTTGATTACCCCAGCATATGAATGTGCCAAGAGGTCTATCATTGATAAACAAGGGGCAGTTGTTTCTCCCAATTCATTTGCCCTTCATTTGCCGTGTGGGTTATTTAACGGAACCCAAGGTATTCCCTTATCGGGAGATGGTGGAGTTGGAGGTCTATTGATAGAAATCCATCTTGCCCCTGATAACAATGTATTATTTGACCGCAAGGGCACAGCACAGACATCTAACCTTGACCGCTCATTCTATGAGTTAAGTGATGTTTATTTGGCGTGTGAGGCAGTTGAGGATGTGAGACCTCCTGGGCAGACATCTACCTTTGAGTATAACTCAATCTCAAGTTATTTCACATCTATTAATTCTACGAATGCTATTATTAACTTTAATCTGGGTCTTTCTCGTGTATTAGGGGTATTTATGAACTTTATACCTTCCAAGATGATTAACGACTGGAATTACAATGGTATGGCAACTATGCCTATCCAGAACCTGGATGATAAGAAGGCAGATATCAAGCAGGTAGTATTTACCCGAGGCGGACAGAAATACCCGTATATGTTTAATCTTGATTTAGAACAGAAGGATGAACCAGAGCAGGAGATGTTTGACCCTCAATTTACCCGTGGGGGTATTGATGCTATCAAGGGATTTATGAAGACCAAGCGTATGATTTGCTCTACTACCAATTCCCGACTAAAGAATAGAAATGCGGAACCCTATACCATTCAGGGTAATTCATATGCTGGAGCATCGGGTTCTGCTCCCCAATTTACGAATAATGCTAATAAAGACGGAGGAGATTGCTTTACCCTTGGAGTTGGATTTGACCAGATATCTAATCAAGGCATATCATTCGCCACTGAAAGTTTCGGCACCCAGTTAAATCTCGGTCTTACTTCTAATAACCCACACGGGGTCTATATGTTCTGCCACGCTAAAAACACGCTGGTATTTGGACCAGGGGGAATACAAGTCCTTAATTAAATTGTAAAATATTAAGTTATTTTTTTATTCATTCATATAGTATAAATATGAGTGTTCAGTCAAGTCAAATCCCAGACCTTTTAAAAATTGGGTCTATCCCAGTAAATACAGCACAAGATGTAGAGACTTCGGTATTGGAACCAGTGGTTCATAGTGATACCTTCTGCCGTTTCGTGTTCCAGAATAAGGGTATCCTACATTCCCATTCCAAGATTGAGATTGGATTAAATAATATGGGAGCACAGGCAATTCTCCCAGTGGGTGTAGGTATCTACTCATTGATTGAGCGAGTTGCTCTTAAGATGGGAACCAAGACCATCTGTGAGATTGAGGATTTTGCCCATTGGTATGCCTATAAGTCTATGTTTGTTGCCAATGAGAATAATAAAGAACGAGAACTTTACCAGAATGGTAGAGCAATTGCCCATCAACCACAATATGAAGATGCCCTTGCGAGTGAAGGACCTACTCAAGGCAGTGGAGAAAGTAATACATTAGCAGGATTTATCGGTCTTGATTGGGGGAGAGATTATAAAGACAACAGGAATGGGGCAAACCCTCATATAGACGGAGATATGGACCTTAAACCTCAGGATTGGCAGTTGCTTAAGCAGGAGGCACAAGAGGCAGCGAACTCTGGTGGATATACCGACCTGGATGATGATGCCCCTACCTGGCAGTTGTCATTGAGTGAATTATGCCCCTTTCTTAAGATGAACCAATTGCCCCTGTATATGATTAAAGAGCAGGTTTCATTAGAACTTACATTTACCCCTGCTAAAGGCACATCCCAGGAGAAGGCAGAAAGTCGTAGGGTTGTTCAGGTAAGGGATGATGATGGCACAACCCCCGCCCCTGCTGTTCCTACTATTAATACTTCCAAGACCCGTCTCATCGCAGATTACCTATATTTCCCGCAGGAGATGATGGAGGCATACCAGAATGCCAATGCCAATATGTCATTTACCTATGTAGATTTCCAGTTGTCTAAACAGAGTGTTTCTGTGAATGATTTAAAGTCCCAGGGTATCCGTAATATTGGTGGAGCAGGTAGAATTGTAAGTAAATTGTTCTGGGGTATTCAGGATGAGTTTGCGGAGAGTGAGTATTTACTTGGTAATTTCTACTCTCAAGGACCAGACCGCACATATTCTTCTACCCCTGCCACGGATAGTAATGGCACAGCAACATTTAATCTAAAATATAACGATAACTTCCTTTACCCTATTGATGTTGATAATTCTGCCAGACATTTCTACAATGTCCAATCAACTGAAGGTCTTGTGCCATTTATTAATAGGGAAGAGTATTGTGGAGAGGGAGATGCTTTGACTGATAGAAAGGTTGCTGGGTGGAGACAGGGAGGTAATGGAGCAGACCAGGGAACAGCAGACCAGCGTGAAAACCACGCTAATCTGGTAAGTAAGTTCTTCTGGAATGGAGCACGCCTCAACAAGAACCAACGCATCAACTCAAGGGGTATTGAGTTATACTATAAGGTAAATGATATGCCTGCCCTAATCTCCCGCACAGATGGGGCGGCAAATGTGACGGCATCTCCTGGGTATATCCAGCGTGTGTATATGGAAGTTGTAAGAACTGCCACACTCCAGAATGGGTATTTCCAGTGCTACTATGCCTAATTATTAACCTCAATTTTTTATCTTTTATTTTTATATAGTCTATTAATATAAATGACCTCATATGTGGATACCATATTAATAGATTGTAATAGGAAGGGTAGTGAAGAGTATAAAATAAAGAAGGGTATTAATGAACCCGCTATCTTTACCTGTAAGCAGGGTGCGGGAATAAAACTCAACCCAGGAGATGAAGTCTCACTACATTCAGCATATATTAATGAGAGGGGTAATGAAGATAATATGGAGTTTAGTGGTAAAATACCGAAGGACACAAATACATATGAGTTAGAATATACCGACACAATCCATAGTAGATTAACTACCACTGACCAACCAGTTAGTAGAAAGACAATGATGGCAAGAGATGCTCGCTGGGATGGACCAGATATGAGAGAGGGATATGGTAGGGCAGATTGTTTATATTATCAGCAGGATGGTAAGGGAGTTCAGCAGAGCACATCATTTAACAGAAAAAAGACCTTTGATGTAATTGATAATGAAGTCAATTTCAGTATCAGTTATTTTAAAACTATGAATGGAGAGGGGTATTTATCATTACCCAGACGATTTGATGCCCCTAATCCAATGAGACCGAATAGCGATGGATATGGATATGGTGGGACAGCATCTCACGGGGCAGGATTTCTTGGTAATAGCACAACTGCTGGAAAACCAGGTGATGTCCCTGCGTGGAATGGTCCTGCCACATATCCTAATAGAGTGCCCACCCCTTCTACAGCAGGTAAAACATCAATGCCAATTGATAAGGATTATTGGTATTATTTATATTCTGCTTATGATGGTAATGCCAGAATATTAAGAAACGGAGACTGGGTCACGCCAACAGCACCAGACGCACAGGGAAATGCTTACCAAGTTGATGCTGACAGGCAGACCACTTGGGCAGGTGCTAACTCTGGCACTTGCTCTGCCCCCTGTGAAGACAATAATGTCCCACGATATACTGACAGATTTTTAAACATAGGAGACCAAGGGAAAAATAAGTGTTTATCTACTGGTCAAAGTGTTGGACCAGATTGTTATTTCACTGGTAGATGCCGACCCATTTTAACCCCTGAAAAATTGGTAAAGGAGGATTGGCAGTTCTACCCGCATTTTAAATACTCTCCTACGATAAATGAAGATAAAAACCCATATCCTCAAACCACTGACCCAAATACCAATGTCCGCACAACAAATACTGATTTATACCATAAAATGTTAATGGGTGAAGTTGGAGTGGGATATAAACACACTCAAGATAATGCCAGAATGACTATCTACATTAAACAAACTACCTTCTGGACCAAAGGGGCAAATAATTTAACTAAAGATAGGGCAATTCATCTCACTGGCACAGAAACTACCGCAACAGAGATTGAGGCAAAGAATTGTGTAGATGATATCTTTGAGAAGGACGGAACTAACCCAGACCCAGCATTGACTACAGAGTGGTTAAGATACAAGGAAATCAAGAATGTTAAATTAGATACGGGATATAATACACCTGATGATGTGGCAGAGCAAATCACTGACCAACTGAATAAGACCCAGGCATCTACACCAGTCAAGGCAGAATTATTAGATGATGCGAAAGACCCACAGGAAATATCAGTGAAACAGACCAGTGAATGTTATAAACCCTTCCATTCTGCTACTCATCATTCATTCGGTGAGAACAATGATACAATTGTAAATGCCTTTTCATCTACCACAAATAATATACAGGACCAAGCGATGATAGACTGGCAGACGGCATATCATCACATAGGAGTTAAACGCCCAGACCTATGGGATGCTGGTAGGGCAATTTATTATGACCAGATAATGTATCCAGGCACAGGGACAGATATGGCAAGTGAAAGGACATTCCCTACCATTCATCCCAACCACGGCATAACTAAAGTGGGTGCCACTGCTGGAGCGAGAATAGTGACGACTATACCTTGGACAAGTGAGAATGTAATGAAATACAAGAAGTTATTTGATGCCCAGGCACAATACCCAGAACTCTTTGATTATGATTATTGTATTACCCCTGGTGGGACAGCGAAACAAGAAGTCAATGTAAATAATAGTAGATTTTTACATATTGATACAATACAGACGAATACAGGACTTTTAGGGAGTGATAACTATGAAAATGTTGATGGCACAACTGATATAGCGAAATGCCAGACACCCGATAATGCCATATCATATCCCTTATTCTTTGATTATTACCCAGAATACCAGGATTTGGAGTATGATGATGATTTCCCAGTTGATAGTATTGCTTGCTATGGTATATTTACCAGGGTAAATACTAATGGAGCATATACGATAGGGTTTAATGCTTATAATATTAAGATAAGTGATAAGATATTTCAGGGTAATACTCCTATCACTTCTGCCTGCTGTATTGGATGGGATTGCCATTTCTCGGCATATGGCACAAAGTGTATTATGCTCCATACAGGTAATTTAAATGCCTTATATGATGGTAAGACGATGCTGATGGAAAAGGATAATAATGAGGTTGAGACATCCCAGAGGTATTGTAATACATATCCCTTTATCAAAGATACATATTTAGGAGCGAACCAGATTGAGTTGGGTGTAGAGGAGAAGGGCAAGTTTTATTTACATCAATTACATACTCCAGAATACATAGGCAATTCATTTGCCAGTGGGTCAAGTCCTGATAATCCAATTAATCCAGATGCCAGCGACCAAGTGTATAGGGTTAATAAACGCCTCTCTGGAGATAACTTCTGTCCTGATATGGTGCCATACAGACCAACAATCTCAACAGAGACAGACACAGCGAATAGTGGTAAGATTGAGATAAGTAATTTTAACGATAATTTAAAACCCTTTCATATCTATGATGCGATGTCTGGTGTGTTTATTGAGAATACGGGTATTGATGAAGATAGTTGGGATGCTTCTTTATGGGGGAAATTGGGATTTAGTTATGAGCAGTTTAATAGCAGTGATACACTCAACAGACAGACCCGTATTAATAACTTGATAAAAGTATCTGGCATAGGGGCAATAACTACCAATGCTGATATATCGGCAGGTGATGTGCCAACCTATCCAAGAAATGCCTATGGTGGAGATTATTATAATAATTCACTGCCTAATATCAATTTCCCATTCTTTGAGAATACTACGGATGAGTATGGTAGTAGGGTAATACCAAGTGTTCCAGCAATTACTGAAACCCAGACAAGTGTAAAGATACTGGCAGATGGATTACCTGTAAAGATGAATACTCCTTACCTGTTAGTCAAGAGTGATATCGTCCAAGATACTAAATACTATGGTATGGGTGTAGATAATAATAACTATACAACAGGGCAATGCTTACCCATTGTGGGAGTTGTGAATAAAGAGAATGGGTTTGGAGATTATTATTTCCAGACTATCTCCCAGATGGCATTTACCATTACGAAACCAAGCACTTTATCTGCCATTACAACGAGTATTCATAACCCAGATATGTCTATGGCACGATTAGAGAATGATAGTGCTGTAATCTATAAGGTAAAGAAGAACAATACAGGGAATTATAATATAGCGGGACAATTAATAGAAAAAGGCAAACTAAAATTAAATCCTTGATTAAAGTATAAATGTTGAGTGTAGAAGAAATCCTGACGATTGTTTCCCTGATTGATGATGTATCTCCTAAAGACCAGAAGTCCCGTAATCAATTAAAGGATATTAAGAAATATATAATGGAACACGCTGAAGACCCAGATTATGTAGCGGTAGAAGATAGTGCCAGTGATACAGATGATGATGAGGAAGGTGTGCCAGAAGAGCATATCATTGACCGCACAGACCCTCAATATATTGCCATTAAATAGTGGTGTAAGGGGTTGAGGAAAAGACCTCTAAAAATGAAATACAAAAATAAATAAATTAATAATCTCAAATCTATTTTTATTAACTAAACCCTCAAACGCTTCTACCTCTCTTAATAGATTGTTTTTCTCTCGTTTTCTTGGAATTGACAAACCCCCCAAGAAACCGCTCCCTTACACTATACAACCAAGCGGTTCTTCTGTGATACAGACTGACCACTTACTTACACTACTTTCCAACTCTTTCCGTCGCTTCCACTACTAACTAACACCCAGTCCGCCAGTAAGTCGGGACTTGCTTTCCAGTATGGCAAAGGCATACAACACCACCAGCGAACCACTCTACGCCCGCATCCCAGGGACGGATGATGTGGCACGGGTCAATGTCCAATACAACGATGACGATGACGAGAAGATACAAGAACTCAACAGGCAGATGTATCAGCACGACCCCAAGGGGAATATCCTGCGGGATGTGAATGGGTTCGTCATACTGACCCCGATGGGTGCCAACCTACTGGGGCACAAGGTGACGGAATACACATCCTCGGGTGGCATCTCCCAAGACGGCGGTGGCAAGATATTGTGGCATCTCAATGACCTGGGACATTCCCACCGAACTGCCATTGGGAAGAAGATACGGGAGACCATCCACCAGATTACAGGTAAGAACACTATGAAGGAGGATATGATGGAAGACCTCATCAAGGAGCACAACTGCCTCCACTGGGCAACACGCTGTATTGCCGAGTGGTCTGGTATCCCAGATGAGAAGAAACTGGGAGAGGATATCCACTACTGGAATGAGCATCTTGTGCCAGTTGTCCCAGACCAACCACTCTCCCTCTCATACAAGACGGAGACCCTGAAGGAATACAGGAAGGTCCATCTGTTCCACGGAATGACCTCCTCTATGATGACGCTAATGCCTATCAAGATGGGATACAGGAGATATACCCTCTGCCTCAACGGAGCAGATAAGGTCCTGACCGAAGGGCAAATCCAACTGCTCTACAATACCATCAAGATGTTCATCGTCTCCCAGATGGGGCAATACCTAATGCCACAGGAAGTCCCACACAATCTCAACGCTCTCTACCAGTCAGCGTTTGACCGCTGTAAGGATGAGTTTAATATGAAGATTACCACTCTGGCAGTCAAGAGCGGGTTTAAGGATAAGGAGGGTGTTAATACCAACTACATCTTCCCAGACTGGCGGTGCTGTATCTGTAGCAAGTTCCACATTACCCCTACAGAGCAGAACAAGGCAATCTTCACTGCTATGGGAATGCCCCAGACTGCCAGTCATTCCCACAATGCCTACCCGTTTAAGGAGGGTCGGTGCTGTGAGCGGTGTAATAAGAAGTATGTCATCCCTACTCGTTGTAAGGTTGATGTGCTTGGAGACAGCGAGGGATATGACCAGTTTGCGAAGGACTACCCAGACCAGGCGAATGATGTGCCGTGGGCATATCCCAAGGAGACGGAGACCAAGTATTACCGCAGGGTCAAGAAGGAGTTTGAGGCACAGGGTCATCACCACCTGACCAATGAAGACCTGGCAGAGATGTGTATCAATGCTACTCGTGAGGCGAATATGGCAAATAGTCTAATGGTAGATATGCTCTGGGATGAGAAGTCCAGTGGTCTCTATGAGTTGGCATCCCGCACTCTCAAGTCTATGAACGCAGAGAACCCTGATGCCCCTCCTGGCACACAGGGTTGCCGTCCAATGCCACTCCATTGCCCCTCCAGTTATTGGAGTGGTAGGATGGGACCGAAGAGTGATGAGCAGATTGATGAACTTCTTCGTGAGCGGTTCGGTTCTACCTACCAGGAGAGCAGAGAGCAATATGCCAAGAGTTTGGAACTGAAGAGGGTAGTTGAGCAGGAGAAGGCAGAACTGAAGCAGACTGCCAGTGAGGCACGCAAGGCAGTAGCACAGATGAAATCTGCCCAGAAACCCAAGGAGAAGCAGATAGAGACCCTGAAGAAGGAGGTGTCCAACAGGGATAAGAAGATTGCTACTATGAAGTGGCAGGTGGATTACATCAAGCATATGCCCCTCAAGGCGAAGAGGCGGATGCTAATGGGTGAGTTGATGTCCCAGAAGGATATGCTCCAGATGGATGAATATAAGGAACCTACCTACTATCAGCGGGTCAGTAAATACAATCTCCCCCAGTGGGCGATTACTGATTACAGGAAGGAGAAGTCTCTGGAGGCGAAGGCACAGGCAAAGAAACCAGTAGTGAGGAAGAAGAAGGACATTCCAATGGGACAATGCCTCATCTGTGAGAAGCAGTTCGCAAAGAACCAACTGGTAGATGTGCGTGGAGACCTGATGTGCCGTAAGTGTAAGTAGGTAGAAGGGTAGTAGGG
>VMHT01068321.1_pt1 | contig 11896 bp, 4 predicted proteins | sample 4693611 | NCBI WGS metagenome assembly VMHT01 (sample SAMN12280063, study PRJNA550983) | marine metagenome | isolation source: seawater sampled from same location over 5 years 0.02-0.2 micron viral filtrate | place: USA: collected off the coast of southern California halfway between the port... ...
CCATTAGTAGATAAGAATTGACCGTTAGTACCAGTAGTATTAGGTAGTGTCAGCGTATAACTAGCTGCTGCACTGTGTGGTGGTCCTTTAATCTTGACACCATGAGAATTATTCTCACAGTTAAGAGTGATCTGACCTGAGCCATTTGTTGCATCACCAGTAACCACTGGGATGTTCTTTGTTAAATAACGAGTTTCTGAATCATTAGCAAAATAGCTCATGAACACCCAAGAGGATGCAGAACTGTCGTATCTAAGGCGTACTGTTAGACCAGAAGCACCTACGAATCCACTAGGAAGACTACTTAGTGGACTAAATGATTCAATACCTGTACTATTTCCAATCTCGATGTAGTCATTATTAGACGGACTACCAGGAATAGCAGCTACGTTAGCAACCAATGTAAACAACACAGCCTGAGACACAGCAGCACTAGCTGCGTTAGCAACACTTAGTGCTGTAGTGGCATTTGTAGAGGCAGTGTTTGCTGTAGTTGTAGCGGACGTTGCATTTGTACTAGCACTATTGGCTGTGGTAATTGCAGCATTAGCCTTTGAAATTGCAGTATTAAACCCACCAGAACCATCTGATTCACGTGAGTTACTTAATGCAGTAGTGGCAGCAGCATCAGCAGCGTTAGCTGTAGTAACAGCAGCACTGGCATTAGTTGATGCCGTGTTGGCCGTTGTTACCGCACTAGCAGCATTGGTAGATGCTGTAGTAGCTGTTGCACTAGCTGCGTTTGCCGTGGTCACAGCAGCACTGGCATTGGTGTTAGATGTGTTCGCTGTTGCAACGGCTGCATCAGATTTAGTGTTTGCTGAGTTTGCAGTAGTGACGGCAGAATTAGCCGTAGTAACAGCAGAGTTAGCTGTGGTTACCGCAGACCCTGCAGTCGTGTTTGCTGTGACAACATCAAAATCAGCTTCCTGTACAGCAAAGTGTGATTGGGTAAAGTTATTATTTAGATCCTCAGCTTTAATGGCGGAGCCGGGGAAGAACGTTGCATTCAACGTATTGATGTCAGTATCACGGAAAATACGGATTGCTACACCATTTGCTGGTGCAGTAGTGAATGCAAGTGTAGTGGCGTTAGCAAATGTAAATGCAGTTGTAGCAGCTGTGTCAAGTGTTACCTTGACATCAGCTTGCTTGATGTATTCAAATGTAAATGAATAGTTCGTTGTAGAACCATTTCCTGTGTATGTAGTTTGTGTAATTGCCATTGCTCATTAGCGAGAGAAATTTTGCTCCATGTAATCCAGGAATCTTTCTGCAGCATCCTGATCACCCCTTTTTAAATATTGATCGACAGTATCTCTAACCATTTGTTTCCTACGAATCTCAGTTACATGCGGTGAAGCAGCTACTGCTGCATCTCTTGCATACTTAAGTTCTTTATCAAGCATTGCATGGATGCCACCATAAGTATCTAGATCAGGTTCCATGCCTTTATCAATAGCCCGTTTATAGTCTTTCCTAAATGCCTTTGCTGCCTGCATAGACATTACTCTTTGAATACCCTTTTTGAACAATTCATCACGTCCCATAATATCGGTAATGCTTGATATTTGTTCTGGCGTTAGTTTTGTACCTTTTCCGTTAGTTCGTAGGTTAGGTCTGCCATCATATTCAATGTCAATAAGAAATTGCTTTTCAGGGCTAATTTTTCCATTTACTTTCCAAGGCGCATAAGTGTTCCAGATTCTTGCCATAATATTATCTGGCACGCCTACCTTTCCACCATCAACATAATCATGAACGTCTGGCAAACCTTTCTTCACCAGTGGTAAACGATTTTGAATCATTTGAGTTAGCTCTTGATCTACTTGTTTAAGGTTAGGATCCATCAAACGTGAGATTTCAGCTAACTGGCTAGACCCAGGAATTGTTGCTGCTGTAAGAAAACTAGATGCCCATTTACTAATAGCACCACCATTCATACTTAGTACGTCAAACAATCCTTCTAGACCTGCTACATGACTCTTTTTAGTAATAGATGCACCAAGAATAAAGCCCATCTTCTGAGCCTGAGTCATCATGTCATTTGGAGCTAGTGTATCGAAATTATCAAACACATCAACAGTCAGAGCTAACCAATTAGACATTGGTCCTAGGTTGTCGTAACTGACCCAACCAACACCTGGGATATCAATTGTTCTTGGTTTCCAATTCATATCACGTCTGAGAGCTTGTTTCTGACGGTCGTACAGCCCGTTTCCTCGTATACGGTCATTCATAACCAATGCAACCGCCCCAGTTACAGCAAGGCTTCCCATTGCTTTTCTTCCCAGTACATCAGCACGGAGCTCGTTGTACTTAGCTTTAGCTGTGTATTCGTTGACTTCAACACCTCTTTTAGCAAAGATTTCTTTTACCTTGTCAATCGGAGTATTCTCAAATTCCTCTGCGAATTCAGCAGCTTGTTTATGGAATGCATGTAATGGATTCATCGGTGAATAAGTCGATGACAATACCAAGTCATTAACTGGTGTTTTAGTAAACAGCAAGAATGGTTTTAGACCTGGCATGTGAGTAATCAGATTCGATAATGCTCGGTTAGCATCATTGTCTAAGTTCATTGCAATCTCACCGGCTGCATGTTTTACAGCCTTGTCAGTGATAATTCCATCTTCATTAAACATACCTGCATAGACTTTTTTATACAGTGCTTCTGATTGCTCCCGATTAAATTCTACAGCACCACCTTTTGTAATCTCATCGTATGCCCTACCTTTTGCTTCAGCAACAGCAACAGCAGCTTGAACGAATCCATCTTCTGCCTGCATCGCTCTTGTACCAAATCGAAGCCAGGGATGTTTGCCCAGTGCAACTTGATCGTTTACAAACTGTGCCATTACCTGAGGACCGTACTCTCCTCTCTCAGCAGACGCATCTGCAAATGCATTGATTAAATCTACTTGTGCTTCATTTTTAAGTCCGATGTTATCTCTTGCTTCAATGACATATGGATCTAATGCTGATCTTTTATAGATCTGGTTCATGTATTGAAATGAACTTTGCATTGTTTCCATCATTGAGTTGTATTGATACCATCCACGTCTTACAGTTTTAAGATCACCGCGAAGCAGTGCTCCGCCCATTGTTCTTAAAGGCTTCTCTGCTAATAGATATGCACCAGATGCACCAGCTTTGAGTGGTGTAGCAAAAGCACCCAACGTACCGTTATAAACATTAGCCCAAAAACCCCTCATTACTACAGAAGGAATGTTTGGATTTAAATCAATCAGTGCTTTAGAGAATACACCTGTTGAGTTCTTTACATATTGATTTAGCTTATGGATTGTATTGACATTACCGTCAGTCATTTCATACGCCATCATCAATGGTGCCAGCATCTCTGGACGTTCTTCTTTAATTACACGCAAGTTATCCACAACTTCTTTTGATTCTTGCTTGATGCGTTCCATCGTTGCAAGTGTTGTGTTCTTTTCGTCTTTAATCAGATTATGAAGACGTTTAGACTCTGCCATCTGCATAGCATCAGAGCCACTCTTAGTCATACGATTCCACAAGTTCAGCATGTTCAATGCTCTACCTCGCGAGTATGAAGTCATGCCTTTCTGTGCCATCAAGAATTCAACACGATCTAGGATCTGTTCCTGTGCCCTAGCAATAGTGGGTGTCCCTTCAGTTAGACGCATACCTTGAGCCATATCTGAAATTTGACCACTAACTGAAGTGCCTACATAGGCTTGTGCCTTCATGTAATCCATATCCATGAAGTCTTTCATATACTCTTTAATGGCACCGACAGTACCAGCATATGCTTCTGAATTAAGGACTTTGACCCCTGTATCTACATCTGTACCTTGGAATTGCGCGAGGGCACGCTTTAATTCTGGTACATCCATTTCATAAAAAATACCGGCAAGTTTATCGCCTGCCTGCATAATTTCATCATGAGTAATGTAGCGTCCAGATGCAGTTTTATAGCCATATTTATCAGCATCTTTCAGACCTTCTGCCAGACCTTTGATAATCATTTCTCCATTTTCGACGCCCTCCAATCCAAATTTAAGAGCACCTTCTGACATAACACTTCCGACACGTCCGTAGACAGTATCGATGTTTTTGTCAATGCGTACATAATCTACTGATGCTCCAACAATACCTAGATCATCTACTGACCTAATGCCTTGTTCTTGATAGCCATACAAGTCATGGTAGCCAAATACAGGTTCATCAGGATTAACTGATTTCTCAAAGTTGTAGCCACCAACTTCATCTAGTTCAACAGCACGTCTACCGGCAGATTCTTCAATTACCTCTTCAGGTGTTCCTTCTTTAGTAATGTTTTTGTTAAACCAATTCTTTGCCTTTTCAGTTTCTGGCGTCCACTGTGTCTCTCGAGCAATACCACGCAATCCTTTGGCTAGTTTGTTGATGCCTAATAGGACATCTACACCAGCACCTAGAGCAACACCTTCAGTAACATTCTTGGCTCGCTTTACATCTTGACTGTCAGTATCTAGTGTAGCAATGTTATCTGGAATCCAGCCCATCCAACGTGGCCAAGCCTTCTTCAGACTTCCAGCCAGGTTGTCATCCTTTTGGTTAATCTCTACTGTGTAATCCACAGCAGCACCAGCACCCATTGAAAATCCAGTAGCACCAATTTTCTTGACTAATGGATCTGCAAAGAACTTTATGTTCTTAGCTTTACTAGCTAGTCCCATAGTTCCATAGCCGCTTAGCAATACTGTAGGGATGACAATAGATGAGATTTCCCTAATTGACTGTGCTACTTCATTCTCGAATTCAGGAATTTTAGGTACTTCCTGTTGTGTAACTAGATTGAATGCATCTACTGCAAAGTCTGCAATAGCAGCACCAGGAGCTGTCGTTAGCTCACTTGTTGCTTTATCTAGGAAGCCAAATTTCTCTGGCTCTGTAGGCTGTTCTGTAAGCTCTTGTTCTTCTGGAACCTGTGCCGTAGCAGCAGGCATCGGTTGTTGCGTTGCAGCATTGTCTAACTGTTGCAAGTTGCTTTCAGCCTCAGCTTGGCGTTGCTGAAGCTGTAGCTGTTCTTCTTCAGTTAGTTGAAACGTATCTCCCTGCAACAGTTCTTCTTCATTCATTTAATTGAATTAGTTTTGGTTGTAAAATTTGTTGTATCTAGCGCCTTTATACGTACTCCATGGCGTAAATCCATTCATTTCGTCGTGAACATCTTTTGCAATAATCATTGCTTTACGAGGATCACGCAAATCCTCAATAGTGAAACCACGGCGTTCAAGCTTATCCCCATGTACTTGAGTATTAACTTGTGGTCCGCCTACTGAATATTCCCCTTTCATTTCTGGATCTAAACCTGATTGAACTGTGTCAGTAGTAGCATTTCCATCGGATTCTGCCATAACAATTGCTGCCATTTGTTTTGCTTGTTCAGGTGTAAATCCAACTTCCAAAGCTAATGATTCCCATTGATTTTGTGGTAGCACCAAAGGTTGGCGTGTTGTTGCAAATGCAGACCTAATAGGTGGCGGTCCGCCGGACACCATGTAGTTAGCCCTTTCTGAAATCTTAGGATCAGTCGTATAAAATCTATGTGTAATAGGGTCCAAACTTTCTTTAATACGTTCTTTGATATCATTGCCAGGTACTACTGGTTCTAAATCAAATTGTTCTGCAAGTTTATTATGCATTTCCAAATCTGTAAGATTAAGACTTGGTACTGAACGATTAATAAGTGAGGCAATAGGACTAGCTATGCCTTGTGTTGTTGCTGTATTGTTGTGATATTCGATAAAGTTTTCCTGGTCTAATACTTCTGATAATTTTTTAAAACTTGCTCCCTGTGGATTATCCAATACTGAATCCATTTTTTGTCTGAACTCAATTCCTTCTCTGAGTTCTTCTGACAAGCTACTGACTTGGTTTTCCCACTCTGTAAACTCCATTGTTTTGGGGTTTATATTCTGTTCGTTATTTACAAAGTCCAGAGCTTTCTGTTGTACACCTGCCTTTGTTCTTTCAGCAGTCACCGCATAGTCTTCGACAATACCTGCGTCAGCTAGTCGTGCTTGCTCTCGTAAGGTATCTTTTCTCCACATGCTTACATACTTGTTTTGCATATATGTAGAGCTAGGTCCTTTGTTAGTTCCTCGCGCTACTAGCGCACCGTTGTGTAGGAATACACCTTTGATGTCATTGATATGTCTTTTTGATTCTGGGTGTGCACGGATGTTTTGTTGATGCATTGCACGAGACATCCAAGTACCTACATCCTTTTCACTTAAGCCGTAGCTCTTTAGCTTTGCAACAGTAAGGTTTCCGTCGTTGTAATCTTTTTGGATTAGTTCTAACGATTTTTCTCTTACCTGTGCAGGGATGCTTAGTTTCCTAAGTCTTTCTAATGCAGGGAATAAAGACACATCATAGCCAGTTGCAATTGCAGCTTCTTCTACTTGAGAATATTCTTCACCAGTAATAAATCCATCTCCGTCAACAGCAAACTGATTGCCCATCTCTAGAAATGAATTATTTAAAAATTCAATTTTATCCTTTTCTTTTTGATTGCTTAGGATTCTATTATTCCTTCTTGTTGTATTAATTAGTTTATTGATTTCACCAACTTGACTATCGGTGTTTCCGAATGCTTCTCTAAATGTTTTATCACCACCTGCATAGTTTACTAATTTACTATCTAAAAGAGCTTCGGCTTTGTCTGGTTCTAACGTTCCACTATTTAATCGATTCTTGACTACTTCATAAAACCTTTTTTTTGCTGAAGGATCTTTTGACAGTAATGTCATTATTTCATTATCGTCAATAGCCTTGCTGATTACATTTAGGTTTGCATTCGTAACCCTAGTTGCATTGTCTTTATGTTTCTCTTCGTCTAACTTGTCTTTTAATTGATCTAGCTTGCTACGGACTTGTTTATTTACTGATTGCTCTAAGAACTCTCCTTTAAAGTAATTACCTTTTGCATCAGTAATTTCTCCTAGAAACTCCGCTGCTACTGTTTCTAACCTGCTCTTCTTTTCTTCTACACTGTCGTTTGGCTCAAATGTCAGTACTTCTTTTTGTAGTTTAGCATCAAGCTTTTTAAGCTCTGATCCTGCGAAGTTGACATTGTTGATGTAGGCATGAGAGCCTGAGTCGTTAATAAATAATTTAACAATAGCATCAATTTTTTCTGGAGAATATTTATCGTCCTCCATCATTTTGATGGCCAGATTTGTTTTCAGGAATTCTGCTGTTGTTAAATTCTTGTCAAGGTTTTTTACTGCTAGCTTGTCGTCTAGTGTTAAACCATATTTTAAAATAGTTGCATTTTTAGCAGATCTATTTTTGTCTTTCTGATCTTGTATGGTCGTACCGATAAAATCAGCTGCACCTTTGGAAAATTGTTTTAGCTTCTGGTGAAAGTCGGTTACTTCTTTTAAACGGGCTTGTTCATTCTGAATTTGAATTTGATAATTCATACTTTCAGATTCTTGATACAGTTTCCTGTTTTCCATATCAAGATCGAAAGCAAGCTCACGACTTTGCTGCTCAGTTTGTTGGTTAAACATCTGAGCCCGTAAGCCTAATTCATTATTTCTATCGAGTTGATCCTGAGAAGCTTTAAGACCAGCATCTTCATAAGCTGCTTTTTCACGTATACGTTGTACTTTAGTTTTACTAGCTTTAATTTGTCCGGCACCAAAGCTGCCAGGCTGAGCCATGATTCTGTATTTACTCATTATCCTCCATAAGCTGTAATTGCTTTGCCAATGTCAAAGGCACCACCGCCACCGGCGTATCCACCTACTACTGCCTTTCCAACATCAACTACATCCATTGCTAGTGCTAATCCTAAGTTCTCTTGTGGTGCTGATAGCTTGACAGGCTTAGGTGGTTTTCTCCACGCTGGTATCTCTGCATACTCTGGTTTAGGTGCAATCTCTGGTTCCGGTAGAGCAGGTAATGCTGATGGTTCAGATAGAATTGAATTCATTGCATTAAGATCTTCTTGGAATCTGTCTTGTTTAAATTTAATCCGCATTGCTGCATCATTTGCTTCGACATTATCTCTGGTTGCTTCAAGCATTACCCTATCTAATACAAGCTGATCAACTAACTTTGTCATACTCATATTTTCACCTTCTTCAGCCAACATAAATGTATTAGCTATAGCTGCTTGTCTTGCACCTGACTCTGCTATTTGTGCTTGTATAGCTTTACTAGCTGACCGTCCTGATCCACCAGAAGCTCGTTGTTTGCCTGCCGCCTTCATTCCTTCGAGGATTGCTCCTTGTGTATCTAGCTGTGCTGTTGAGGCTAGCTTCTTTTTATTTAGTGCGATACCAGCACCTGCGGCTAAAAAATTCTGCTCAGTTCCTTGCTCATCAAATCGAATACCAACAAGTTGCTCTCTGTATGAGCGTTGTTGCTGCATCAGAGAGTTATTGTAAGCCATTTCATTGAAGCTTATCTGCTGCTGAGCATCCTCTATTGATGCCCCATAGGCTTCAAGTTCAGTAGTTTCTTTGCGAATTCGCATTTTTTCACCAAACTCCCACTGGGACATTTGGTTTCTAAATTGAAATTGGCGATTGCTCTCATTATTTGTTTTGATAGCCTCTAGTTGTGCTACCTTAAACTTGTGGTTATCTTTGCCTACTGCCTTGTTATATTTATAAGCCTGTCTATTGGCTTGATTTTGCGCTCGTGTTTGTTTTCGTGCTTGTGCATTTCTGCTTTTTGCTGCGAAGAAATTAAACATTCTCAGACTCTCCTATAAAAACGTGGTGTGTAATTTCCTTCCCACATCATTGCATTTACAGCAACAGGAAATGGTGAGTTATTAAACATCCTTAATTTGAAATTTTCTGTACGTTGATGAATTGGTACTGTAAATACGATTTCATTGTCTAATGGTACGTCATTAGCTAGATATGTATTTGCTTCAATTACTGGTGCCGTTGTAAACCACTCTCTAACTGCAAAAGTAATTACTGAATTTACGGCTGGAGCACTGTTAAAAACAATCGTTGTATCGTTAGTAAAACTAAAGGCTGTTGTATCTATACCATTAACTGAAACCTTCACATCACTTCGATCTTCAAATTCAAGATCTCGTTTGTTGTAGGTAAATGTTGTAGTTGTACCATCTCCAGTAAATGTTACTCGATATGGTTCCCTTCCCTTTTGATTTACTTTAAAATTCATTGCACCAGATAATCCAACAGAAAATTTCATGCGAGCAATTGTCAAATTCGCCGTGACATCTGTTGTGACTTTCTCCGGCCTAAAATATGTAGTAGGCAGATGGACATCAAAATTATATTTGAATCCAACAATAACATCATTTGCCAAGCTTGTAAGATTTTTTTCCGGAACGATTAAATATGGTCCGGTACTATCGCTTGCTCGTTCAGGTGTGATCGTAAATCCTGATTCAACAAATGTACCTGTACTCGTATTGCCTTTAATAATTAAAACCGGAGTCAGCTCATTGACATCGTTATACGGTAAGTAGCACTTTGATAAGTTATTAACAGAATCAAATACCACACTTGCTGCAGCAGCATATAGATCCATTGAAGGATTAACCTTCTGCCCTTTATTATTGACAATGATAGCTTGCTCAGGACTTTGACTTAATGCAGCCTTGCTAAGTACAAATTGATTGCCTTGCTTAGTTACAGCATACATATCATCTGAGTCGATTGTAATAAATTGGGTTGTCCCTGGCATTTGCCATTCAACCCATGCTTGCATTAAATTTTCCTTTCCGTCGTTATAATATCTAAAGATATATAATTCATTTGAATTTTGTTCTCCCATTGCAATCATTGAATTCTGTGGACTTGAAATCAATTGATCAATATTCGGTGAGATCCATTCCTTGACTACACGTGATAGATCTAGTACTTGTGGGTTCTCTTGTTGACCGCGAGTCACCATACTGAAGCATCGTGTATAGCCTGGTGTTTTACTAATGAAATTAATCTGTGTTCCTACATCAACTGGATCAACTTTATTGTCCATCTCAAAGTTTGAAATGGTTCTAATAGTTGCTAATTGAGGTGTTAGGACACCGCTATCAGAAAATAAAATAAACTGTTGCTTTGCTGAGAACAAAACAACACCTTGTGCTGTTGGTAGTACAGCATGTAGTGCTGTTGGCTTCACTGAAGAGCAACTTAAATCTATAGGATCTGAGTCCAATACTGTTTGTGCACTTTTAAAATAAAAGTCAAAGAATTCACCTGATTGGCTCATCGTTACATTATCTTTCGATAAAAAACCTAATCTATTGTTATGGAAAAATCCTGCAGTTATAGTGTTATCTAAAAAGCTTGGTTGACTATTAGTATCATCATCACCAGTTTTTCTGGCTGCATATGTTATTGTTTTAAATGTGAACGTATTCGTGCCAGTATTGATTAATTCGTGTGGCAGAGTTTGATTGTTTAAACCGGGTGATACATTTGGTGCAATTGTTTCTTCCCAAAAACCTCTTCCACTGATACCATTGTCTGCCTTAAAAGCAGCATAATAATCATCTAATACACCAGTTGTATTAGCAACCTTTACAACATGTCCATGGAATGATTCTTCAGGTATTTTTGTTATAGACGATACCTCGTCTTGAAATGCTTCTAGAAAATTATTTCCGAAACCACCTCTGGCCTCAATTGTAAATGCTGTTGCTACACCATTCACTACTCTTGTAATGTCAAGACTTACCTTGCCGTTTTGAGTAACAGTCCATGTACCAGTAAAGTTGCTATTGTTTGCACCTTGTTGTGCAGTAATTAAACTGTTAATTGCATCTTTTAAATTGTGTCCAGACTTATCGGCTAGTATATCGTCAAATGTGTAGTCTGTTGTGTGAGACGTAACCGTTGTTTCTATGCCTTGAATATTTACTACGTAATCAACCTCAGGTACTGCACCTGAAATTACGATTGTTCCTCTTGATTTTGGTATAAAGGATGGTGCTGCTTGCGCTGTAACTGTAACTGAATTGTTGATTACAATAGTTGTGTCTTGTACTGTAATTAACTTATAGTTATCCTTCGTTCCATTTAGATAAGCTTGTGCACCCACACCGTATGTAATAGTACAGGCAACACCAGTTAATGCGTTCCAAACAAATGCACCATTTCCTTTAATGCATCCAATATATTCCTCGTCATCATCTCTATTGATATAAAACCATTTTGCATTATCGTATGTTGTTCCTGTACCTAAATTTGCTATATGCTTGAATCCAGGTCTTTTAGTTAGTCCGTAGGTGGCATCAGGAAAGCCGTTGTAGCACTCACGGACCTGACCGGGGAGCATTTTGTCGTCTGATTGTTTTGAGACTCCACCAAGATAGTTAGAGATCCGTTGAGTTACTGCTGCCATTTATCGATAAAGTGCGTTGTATGGTTTGTAGCTGTTATAGGTATTTGTATTTCCAGGATGACCAAAGTATGTGTAGTCTCCTTGATTACATTCATACTCCATAGCCATGGCTCTGGTGAATGCTTCCTTTTGTTGAAGCATTTGGTATTGAGTGCTATCGCCAACAATTCTGCTGCTCACTGTAGATGCAGCTCTACTGACAATAAAATCAGCAACTGGTGTTGGGATATCTACCCAGTCAAATAGCCATGTAATATCACACTCAATTTGTTTTGTAAATGTGAAGGTGTGGTGTGCTTTGTCATATAGTTTGCCACTCCGTCTAATAACATCTAATTCGACATTTGATGCATTCTGAGATGGATCAATTTGTAGAATGTTATTAGGAATAACGATTTCGTTGTTTGTATCTGGAGTCATTGTGTAGTGACTCTCTTTATTAAATGTCCATCCCTCAGCCTGTACTTCCCGAGAGACTTCTAACAAAGTCTGGTAAGCAATCGCAACGTCCGGGTTGGTTTGA
>VMHT01192011.1_pt1 | contig 11896 bp, 23 predicted proteins | sample 4693611 | NCBI WGS metagenome assembly VMHT01 (sample SAMN12280063, study PRJNA550983) | marine metagenome | isolation source: seawater sampled from same location over 5 years 0.02-0.2 micron viral filtrate | place: USA: collected off the coast of southern California halfway between the port... ...
CGGTTTGCTTGGTTAACCCAAATCTTTTTGACCTCACTGTAATATAAAGAATAATTTCTGGAAGGATTATGAAGAAGAAAAAGAAGAAATATTAATGGCTCTGACCAAAAGGCAGGAAACAACCCTTAAACGCCACAGCGAGCATCATACAAAAAAGCATATGACTGAGATGCGGAAGATGATGAGTGCAGGCAAAACATTTACAGCAGCTCACAAGGCTGCCATGAAAAAAGTAGGGAAATGAGCCTTTATCGGAACATCCACAAAAAGCGGAAACGGATCAAGGCCCAGAAGGCCGCAGGCAAAAAGCCTGAAAGGATGAAAAGGAAAGGCGAGAAGGGTAGACCCACTGCTAAACAGTTTAAGGCCGCTGCCAAGACTGCGAAGAAGAAAAAAAAGTGAGTGCCTGGCAGCGCAAAGAAGGCAAAAACAAGAAAGGCGGTTTAAATGAAAAAGGCCGCAAATCATATGAACGGGAGAACCCCGGCAGTGATTTAAAACGCCCGGTAAAAAGCGGAGACAATCCGCGCCGTGCTTCCTTCCTAGCCAGGATGGGAAACATGAAAGGGCCAGAGTACAAAGACGGGAAGCCAACAAGGCTGCTGCTATCGCTCAAAGCCTGGGGAGCCAGCAGTAAAGCTGATGCCAAGAAAAAGGCCGCAGCCATCTCAAAGCGTAATGCGAAGAAAAAAGCCAGGTCCACTTAAACCTCCTCCACGCCGTGGATGAAAAGAAAATAAGAGAACGGGCAGCCGAAATTTTTTCGGACCCGGTTTTCGCGAAAGTATACAGCGAACTTGAAGCGCAGTATCTCGTGGAGCTCCGGGCAGCAGACCCGCACGACACAAGCGAAACCACGAGAATTTTACAAGCCCTCCAGGTGTTAGAGCTCGTGAAGAATCACCTTCACAAACTTTCCCAGGGGATGAGGCTTGAAACTGAAGATTTCAAGAAGCTGAAGAATGGAAGAAGAAATCGCTGAAGAAGCGGCTCCACAGGAACAACCGCAAACAGCAGAAGAGGCATTTTTAAATCGCCTCCAGCCTCCTGAAGAGGAGGAACCCGCTCTTGAAGAAGAGCAACCAGACGCAGAAGAGGATCTCGATGATGAGGTAATCCTTGAAGAGCAGTCTGATGAGCCTGTGTTCACAATCAAGGCAGCCGGGGAGGAACACACCCTGACCCTTGACGAACTTCAGGAACGAGCATCTCAGGGTATTGATTACACGCGGAAAACTCAGTCCCTTGCAGCCGAAAGGAAGCAGGTCACAGAGCGTTTCCAGGAGTTAGAACAGCTCCAGGCGAAAATGGCAGCAGCAGCACAGACGCAGCCGCCAGTAGTCGAGCAGCACCCTCCAGAGTATTGGCAGGAACTCCAACAGAGTGACCCGGTCAGATATCTCATAGAGAGGGATCAATATCGAGAGAAGCAGGCGGCAGCACAGTCAGCCCAACAGCAGCAACAGGAGATTGCAGAGCAGTATCAATACCAGCAGCAACAAGAGGCACAAGCCCAATTGCAGCAGGCACATACCCAGCTCGTAGATCAGTTTCCAGAATGGTCAGATCCAGAAAAGTTTTCAGCGGCAAAGCTGGAGATGAGATCGGCTGGCCTGAAGTTAGGCTATAGCGATGAAGAACTCTCCCAGGTCTACGATGCCAGAGCAGTGTTAGCACTGCAGAAGGCAGCAGCATATGACCGAATAATGGAGAAGAAAGACACGTTAAAAAGTGCTCCACCAAAGACACCGCAAGGTCACTCAGCGCGACCAGGGCGGAAAAGCAATTTAAGGAAAGCCAAAGAGCAATTGGCAAAGACAGGCAGACCGCGTGATGCGGATGCAGCATTTAGAGCCATCATCGATAAAAGGAGATAAAAAATGGCACTTATTAGCGGGGCAACAACTTCTTACACCAGAAGCACCAGCCCAAACAATGTAATCGAAGAAGACGTTTCGGATATCATCCACAATATCTCACCTACAGATTGTCCTTTTATGGAGATGGTAGGAACGCGAGATGTTGGGAATACCAATTTTGAGTGGCTGATCGAATCGCTTCCTGCGAATGACAGCACCACTGCGGTGTTGGAAGGAAACGAGTTTTCCGCAGACACGGCAATCAACCAGACAAGAACCAGCAACGTCTGTCAGATTGGAGTACGGACCGCACAAACCACAGGAACCCAAGCTGCTACCAGCAACTATGGTTTCGCAGAGGAGATGGCACACCAGCTCACCCTGGCAGGCCGAATCCTCAAAAATAATGTGGAGAGCGCACTGGTTTCTAAAAACCCAAAGGTTGCAGGCAGCTCATCTGCTGCAAGGCAGACCAGAGGCTTGGAGCACTGGATTGTTACCAACGATACCAGAGGCCCAGGTAGCTCAACTGCAGGAGCACAAGCTTCCAGCGAGAATGCTGCAATGACTGACGCGGATGCACAGGTTGCATTCACTGAAACACTGCTTTCCGCATCAATGCAAACCGCGTTTTCCGCAGGAGCAGAGCCCTCTGTCCTCATGGTTGGTCCCTTTAACAAGCGTGCCGTGTCAGAGATGAGCGGCAGGGGAGGCACCCAGGTTCAGGTAGGTCCTGAGATGGTCACTTCAAACGTGACAATCTACGCCTCTGATTTCGGAGATCTCCGGGTTGTTGTGAACCGCAAGCAGCGTGATCGCACCGCGTTTCTGATTGATCCTGAGTACTGGAAAGTTGCTTATCTGCGACCTTTCACGCAGCAGGATATTGCGAAAGTTGGTGACGCAGACCGAAAGCAGATCGTGGTTGAATTTGGGCTTGAGAGCTCCAATGAAGCTGCGAGTGCTGCAATTTTCGACCTCAAAACCACTGGCACACCGGGTAGCTAATGAGTAGCAGGTTCATCTACGACCATAAGGGTCATGTTGCTTCTGAGGTTATAGTTGAACCTGACGAGGTCACCTGGGCAATGCATGAAAATGTAGTGCCCCAGCTAGAACAGACGAAACGGGAGCGGGATACCTACCAGCGGAAACGCAACGAGGTGTTCCGCCCTATCGCTAACGTGCCTGAAACAGTGGTAGCCCAAGCCCTCACAGAGGGATGGTTCCATGACAAGAAGCGTTGGAAAAAGTGGGTCAATGACTCTGAAAACAAAAACTGGCGAATAACAGATGGAAGATTTTGAAGCAGCGGTAAGAGCTCAAGTTCGTGCAATGGTATCTGCAGGAGAGGCTATGACAATCACCCAGAATGCAATCATAAAAAACTGGGGTAGTGGAGGCCTTTTTCGGGTTATGCAGATAGTTGTCGAAGAGATGAGCCAGCCAAAAAAAAAGAAGTGATAGATGGCATTAAGCACTTACAGCGAATTGCAGGCGGCGATAGCGGATCTGCTGAATCGCAGTGATATTGCCAGCCCCATCCAAGACTTCATAACTTTATGCGAAGCTGACCTGAACAGAAGACTCCGCGTCAGAGAGATGACAGCGCGAGCGACAGGAGCTACCAGCGACCAATTTACTGTCCTACCCAGCGATTTCCTGGAGGCCAGAAATATCCAGATCAATACCAATCCTCCAGCGGTTCTTGACTATAGGAGCCCGGAGGCCCTTGACCGCTTCAGGGCAGAGAGCGGAGGCGGAACAGGAACACCGCAGTTTTACACATTTGTGGGAGATACCATTGAAATTGCGCCAACTCCAGCAAGCAGCCAAACGCTGGAAATCGTCTACTACAAAAAAATTACGCCACTGTCAGACGGGAATCCAAATAACTTTGTACTCGATAGCCATAGCGATATCTACTTGTATGGTGCTGCCCTTCATAGTGCTCCCTTTCTGGGCTCTGACGAGAGGGTAGCGTTATGGGCATCAATCTATGACAGCAAGGTAGAAAGGCTGAACCAGGCAGACACAACCGCGCAGCACAGCGGCAACACACTCAGAATGCTCTCAAACCCAATAGGATAACATGGCATTTTCAGACTATCTTGAAGACAAACTTCTCAAGCATATTTTTACTTCCACAGGATACACAAGTCCGAATGCCAGCATCTATGTTGGCTTGCTGACAGCAGGCCCAACAGACAGCAGCACCGGGGCTACAGTGACAGAGGTTTCTAACGCTAATTCATATGCCAGGGTCCAGGTATCTGCATGGACAGTGACAGGCACAAACCCTACACAGGCATACAACACAAATGCTATTGAGTTTCCTACAGCAACAGGAACCTGGGGCACTATCAGCCATATCGGCGTGTTTGATGGAGGAACGATTGGAGCAGGAAACCTGCTTGCCTATGTCAACCTATCAGATCCAAGCGACAGCACCTCTGCGGTAACCAAGACGATCCAGAATGGTGATGTGTTTCGCATCCTTGCACAAAAACTCTCTGTGCGACTTGACTGATGAATTACAAGTACGGGGTAGGTGCATTCGGTATTACAGTACAAGACGCTGGAGCAGTCCCGGCAGCTACGGGTAGCGCGGTAATTTCCAGCAGTCCCTATTTTGGACCACAAGGATATTTATCTGCGGTTAGCACCATGGTAGCCGCTCCTGTTGTAGAGGGAGAAGCCGGGCAGTGTATTATTTTTGGAACATCAGTTATGAGCTCAAGCGGACAGTATACGCCAGGAGGGCAGGCTGTGATGAGCGGAACAACAGCAGCTACCTCTAGCGGAGATATCGCCTGGAAAGGACAAACAGGCAGCAGCATAACCTGGACCATACAACGACAACACCCTAATGGCTGATAGCAACACCACTAATTTTTCTCTAACCCAGCCAGAGGTTGGGGCCAGCCGATCCACATGGGGAGGCAAGCTCAACACTGTAATAGGCAACCTTGACACTTTAATAGCAGCAGCGTGCCCAATTGGCTTGGTGCAGCTTTGGCCTAAAAGCACTGCTCCAAATAGTTCATGGCTGGTGTGCGATGGCAGCGCAGTTTCCCGCACAACCTACAGCGATTTATACACAGTGATCGGGGTAACCTACGGCACCGGGAATGGTTCCAGTACATTCAACCTGCCTGACTTCAGAGCTCGCGTACCAGTTGGCTACAACAGTGGCGCAATTGATGACAACAGCGATGGCAGTAATGACAGGAGTAGCAGGGCAATTGCAGCAACAGGAGGAGCGGAGTCTGTGACCCTAGCAACTAGCGAGCTGCCTTCCCATACTCATGCCAACAGTCTTTCCAACACAGGCACAGACTCTGTCGCTCAACAAACAACTGTCGCGGACACAGGACACGGGCACAGCATATCTCCAAACCCGCATACGCACAGTTACACCAGCCCATTAATACCTGGAACACGGAGTGCTAAAGATGGCACAGATTATCCTGGTGACACAGAAATGTATCCAACCTCTAATGGCGGAACAACAACGAACACATCTCTAACTGTCCAGACAGGAAATGCGGTTTTAAACGTCACAAACCCAACGCACAGTCATTCCGTTAATGTATCCCTAACCAATGCGGCTGTAGGAGGCGGAGGAGCTCACGAGAACATTCAACCCTTCCAGGTCATCAATTACATTATTTTCGCTAAATATCCTACGTTGAGCTGATATGGATTACGTTTTTTATGTGAAGGTTGCAGGCGGCAAGTTCGTCATCGATGGATACAGCCAGCAAGCCCTGGATCTAGGGCACAACATCACCTACAAGTTTGATCAATCTGACAGCAGTAACGCCAGCCACCCTCTGCGCCTTTCCACAACAAGCGATGGAACTCATGGAGGAGGGTCAGCATACACAACAGGCGTAACCACAGCAGGCACACCAGGAAGTAGCGGAGCCTACACGCAGATCGCTGTCACCAGCAGCACCGCAGCTACCCTCTACTATTATTGCAGCAACCACAGCGGCATGGGCGGAGTCATTGCCACTACCGGGAATGAATACGCGACAACCAGCAGAGGATTTAGGCAGCCGATCCTGGGAAATGCGATTGATACCTGGGGCAACTACAGCAACCAAACTGTGGATCTGATCAACGCGGAATTTGACACAACTGTGAACACCACAATACCTTCAACTGCCACGGCAAAAGCAATCGCCATGGCCCTGGCTTTAGGATGATATGGCAACATTTAATCGATACACAAGCAATGATGTCACAGCCGCGGCATCAATCCACCAATCAAATGCATCATCTGCAACAGAAGCAGACATCTGCATAGGGTTTTCCATAGCAAACGCAGGCAGCAGCACCGCGACTGTGAACGCTTATGTTAATGATGGAACGAATGATATTCATCTGGCAAAAAGCGCAAAAATTCCTGTTGGTGGCGCAATCGAAATCATCCAGGGAAAACTGGTTTTAGATAATAACGACAATGTTTTTGTCAGCAGCGATGTTGCTGTGGATGTGTGGCTTTCTGTATTAGATAACGCGAGCGCATAATGAAAAAAATTGGATCAGTATCAACAGGAATCGAAAGCGTAACGCAGGATAAGCTGGATTTAAAAACTGGCGGAAATGTTGTTTTGCAGGCTGATAGTAGCGGTGTAACAGGACATATTTCTTCAACACAAAGTGGGATTTTTCGTAATCCTGCAACTATTAATTCTGCTGTAACAATAAGTGCAAATGAAAATGCTGTCATGGCTGGGCCAGTGGAAATTTCTAGCACTGGAAGTTTAGTTGTGGAAGGAACATTAGTCATTGTTTAGAAAGGAACTATGAATTTCTTAAAAGCTTTATTCATTAACTACATCGTTGTGGATAACAACTCCATACAAGCGAAAGCTGGTGGCATACACGACAAACAATCCTTTGCTCAAACGGCATTACACCGATCATTAATAATGAGTTAATATGGCAAACCCAAGTACAACTGGTGGAACAGGCGCAGGCACAGAAGTTATTCGCAGAAAATTTGTAAAAAATGGCGATTTTTCAACTGCGGTAAAAATTCTTGATGGTGAGGCAAATCATTTATATACGATTGTTACCATTATAGTTTGTAATGCTTCAACCACAGATGCAGAAGTAATAACGATGTACGTTAACCCTGCAGAAAATGGAAGCGATGTAACAACACTTTTAAAACAACAAGATTTACCTGCTAAAAGCACCTTTGTTTTTTCAGATAGATTTACTTTAGATGCAACTGATGAATTACTTTTAATCTCCAGTTCATCGTCCTCGCTTGGTGTGTGGCTTACTTACATTGATCAAACTTATTCATAATAAAAAAAAATGAGTGGATTAGTTGAATTAAGTGCAGATGCACGATCTAAAACGATAGGTGGTAATTTTAGGTGTAGAGCATGGGTTAATTTTGATGGTAGTGGAACTGTAGCAATAAGAAACTCAGGTAATGTTTCAAGTATCACTGACTATAGTATAGGTAAGTACATAGTTAATTTCACGACTGCTATGCCTGATGCAGACTATGCTCTTTCTGGTTCTGCCGCTAGTAATACTAGCGAAGGTGGAGTGTATCAAGGACATCCCTGGAATAAAGATGCAAATGGTTGTTGGATATGGTCAGGATGGCAAGGAACGCATTCTGATCGACAAATAATCTCAGTAAGTGTTTTCCGATAAAAAACTATGAACCAAAAAATAATATACCCTAACGAAACAGGAATAGCAGTAATCACTCCAACTGGTGAATTATCACTAGAAGAAACCGCATTAAAAGATGTTCCAAGTGGTATTAAATATAAAATTATTGATGTTTCTGATTTACCACAAGATCGAGATTTTAGAAATGCTTGGGAATACGACTTTACTACAGACTTTGACGGAGTAGGTGCATGAACATTACGATCAACTTAGACAAAGCCAAAGACATCACAAAGGGGAGACTTAGGGTTAAACGTAAACCCTTACTAGAAGCACAAGATATTTTGTTCATGCAAGCACAAGAATCTGGATCTGACACAAAAGCAATCGTAGCAGAAAAGCAAAGGTTACGAGATATAACTAAAAGCGTAGATTCTTGTAAAACTACTGATGAACTTAAAGCTCTTAAATGTGAGGCATAATGGCTTCTGAACTTAAATTAACGAATATAAAGCACCCAAGTAGTGGCAGTAACAATCTGGTGCTTGCGAGTGATGGTTCTGCGACTATTGCTAATGGGACTATTAATGCAGGGACTTTAGATTCTTCAGTTGTTTTTCCAACTAAAGTAAAGATGGGTAGTTACCAATTTGATCAAGGTATAGCTTCAGGCACTATTGCTATAACAGGAATCGGTTTTAAACCTAATCTTATTGAAGCATGGGTGAATTATATAGGAAATGATCGGTTTAGGTCTTTTGGGTATTGCAGAGATGTTGGTGGAACATTAACTCAGCAATGCTCACAATTTTTTGCTGATTCCTCAAATTTTACTTTAAGTAATTACTTTGCATCAACTTCAGATGCTACTTCAGGCGTTGATGCTAATATGCAAAAATTTGCAATTCAGAGTTTTGATTCAGATGGATTTACAATTGCTAATACAAAATCGGGTTTACCAAGCTCAACGCACAATCTAACTTATGTAGTTTATTTTATAGGCACAATGTCATGACTAAGATTGTAATACAAAAATCAACTGGACAAATTCTTGAAGCTTATTCAGGTGTAATTCCTGAGGATAACACAATTGTAAAAAATAATTCTTCAATTGATGAATCAGATTTAGAGATTAAGACAGTATCACCAGAAGAACATTCAAAGATTGAACAAGATTATTTAAAAAAATCTGCAGACGGGTATAAAATACTAAGGCAACAAGAATACCCATCTATTCAAGAGTGTATTCACGCAATTTTGGATGATGATTTAACAGCATTGCAAGCAAAGCGGAAAATAGTAAAAGAGAAATTTCCTAAACCAGAATAAAAATCATGCCTAGCGATCTCCAGATAACGAACATTCGTGACCTAAATAATGCTAATTCTGCAATTAGTATTGCTTCAGATGGTCAGATAACTGTTAATCAAAATAATCCTACGCTGACACTGGGTTCAAATGCAGTTATGCCTAGTCATAGCGTTGTTCACGCACAAACTACTGAGTTAGCAGGAAGTTCTTTAGAACTTTACAATTTTTCTTCAAGTGGAAGTTTTGTTTATGGTACATATTATACTACAACTTTAGAAATTACTATTGCATCAGCAAACGCTGTCAAAGGTTCTAACATTTTAGTTTTTTATAGTCATGGAATAGGGGTTGGTCAGGGTACTTCTTCAAATCAAATAGCTTATAGGTTGCAACGGACTGCTCCGAGTGCAAGCACTGTTCACAAAGCGGAATATATTGGTAATCAAGGTGCAACAACTCCTCTTCCTAGACTTAGTGTCAATGGACATGGAATTGATGATAGAAGTGCATCTGGTGATTATGTCTATAAAGTTGAAGTTACAGCTTATGGTGAGAGCACTGGAAATAGCGTTTACCGCAATTGGTATGCAGGGTCAGTCAATACAATAACTGCTTTGGTGTTAAAATGAGTGATAAAATAATAGAATTTAACTGGAAATTACAGGCCGTAAAAAATATTGCACCTAATTGCAGTTTTTCTACAGATAACGAAGGAAAAATTAATTGGGGTAGTGGTAATCCACTCGATGAACCAACTAAAGCAGAAATTGACAAAGAAATAGCTAGACTAAAAGTTGAATATGAAAACCAAACTTACGCTAGGTCAAGGTCATCCCAATACCCAAGTATTATCGATGTAGTAGTCGCATTAGCAGAAAAAGAAGAAGGTAATGATTCTATGTGGAAAGAAATAACTGGAAAGCGAGCTAAAGTAAAAGCAGACAATCCAAAGCCTTAGATGGATCAACACTTTAACCCGTCTGACAATTACTATCACTACCCACAGGCTGAACCTATGCCAGACACAGAACTATTATTGACGTTAGTTGAACGAATCGGCGTGCCTGTCGCGACTTTGATAGCCGCCGGGTATTTGATCATGTGGCTGCTGAAGAATGCCTCTGCTGAAAGAAATGCCTGGCAGCAGCGGGATGAGGCGCAGGATGAACGGATCTTAAAGATGGCACAGAACTCCTCAGACGCGCTGCTTCATGTAAAGGTGGCGTTAGAGGCAAACACTGCCGCGATGAAAGAACTCATTCGATATAAAACGTGATGGAAACAATAGAAGAGAAAAAGACGATAAAGGGCAGCCCTAACCAAGCCACTGTAAACGACAAGGTCCAGTATCTGAGGTTTTGGGCAAGGCTTATTATTTCAGTGTTAGTTTTCGGTGTTTATTTCTTTATTTGCTGGAGCCTTTTCCAATCCAGCCAGGAAGAGCTTTCGGACTCTGTTCGGTCAATTATGCAAATACTTGTGGGAGCTCTGACAGTGGTCCTGGCCTCTGTGTCAGGATACTATTTTTCTAGCCAAGACGATTTAGTAGAAGAGAAAAAAGATGATAGAGACAATACTCCTAAACCTAGTTAAGAACCTTGTAGTCAGCGAGGCTACTGACCTTGTTGGTGACACAGTGCAGAAAGCCATCGATGACAACCTCGATGAAGGCGAGAAGATGATGCTTGATAAAGCTGTCGAATCAATGCCCAACGAGTTTAAGAACATCAAGGACCTGCTGTCTTGAAGCTCGCGAAATCATTCTCTCTTAAAGAGCTCACCAGGAGCCAGACAGCTCAGAGGCATGGCATTTCAAATGAGCCTGCCAACGATGATGAAGGCCAGCAGGTCATTGTCAACCTGACAGCTCTCTGCCAAAAAGTGCTGCAGCCTATTCGGGATGCTCATGGGAGGGTAGATGTCAACAGCGGACTCCGGGTGCCAAAGTTAAACGCGATCATAACAGGAAACCCAAATAGCAAGAGCCAGCATCAGTATGGCCTGGCAGCCGATATCGAGTGTCGCGACATATCAAACCTGGAGCTCGCGAAATGGATCTCTGAGAACCTGGAAGTCGATCAAGGAATCCTTGAGTGCTGGCAGAAGGGCGATGCCATCGATAAGGCCCCACACTACGGGAGAAGCGGCTGGGTACATGTGAGCTACAGACCAGACGGGGAGAACCGCAACAAGTGGATGACCGCGTCTGTTGTTGATGGAAAGATGCAATATGAGGATGGCATCAATCCTTGAAGGTCACAGAGTATTTTACAGCAAAAGACTTGATGTGCCGCTGCTGCGGGGATCTTCCAGCAAAAGAGCCGCAGGTAATTAATTTCTATGAAAAGCTAGATGAGCTCAGATCCCTCTGTCGCTTTGAGATATCGGATGCGTATCGATGCCCGGAGAGAGATAAGAAAGTATCGCTAAACATCGCGACAGCAGGCCATGGCGTTCACACAATGGGGGTTGGAGTACACATACCCTGTGCTGTTAACACAGCACACAAGATCCTGACCAACGCTTTTAAGGTTGGTTTCACAGGGATAGGAATAAACCAGGACGGGCCCTATAAACTCAGATTCATCCACCTGGACACGATTACCACAGAAGAAGGAGGCATCGCCAATCATGGAAGACCATGGGTGTGGTGCCACAGAAGCGAACCATCGTTACATAACTACTAATGCCTTTGTTACCAGTTGAGATCCCGCCGGGGATATTTAAAAACAGCACACAGTACCAGGCAAAGAATCGATGGTTTGATTGTAACCTCGTTCGATTCACTGAAGGCCGCATCAAGCCCATAGGTGGATGGAGCAGGCTGACAGACGATCAATTCACAAACCCTGTCAGAGGGATGCACTCCTGGAGAACGTCTGCAGGAAATCAGTATCTCGTTATCGGCACTACCAAAAGCGTGCATCTTTATGATGGGACAATCATACACAACATAACACCCACAGCGAGAGCTGATGGTGTAAGCATGACCGCGTTTTCATCGTTGACAGACTTTGATGTAGCAGGGCTTGGTTATGGTGTAGATGACTATGGAGAGGACTACTGGGGCACGCCGC
>VMHT01022806.1_pt1 | contig 11895 bp, 10 predicted proteins | sample 4693611 | NCBI WGS metagenome assembly VMHT01 (sample SAMN12280063, study PRJNA550983) | marine metagenome | isolation source: seawater sampled from same location over 5 years 0.02-0.2 micron viral filtrate | place: USA: collected off the coast of southern California halfway between the port... ...
CCGGTGTATTGGTCGCCTGGACGGGTTCCCGTTATCCCGACCTGGTTATTGGTCTGATCATCGGGCTGATTGTGCTGAATGGCGCCCGGCGTATTCTGCAACTGCGCTATTAGTCTCTGGCTCTTTCTCGCTGCTCGGATTCATGCCGGCAAAATTCCGCGCCTGGGCGGCCTATTAAAATAGTCGCCGCTCTCGCCGATGCTTATGGAGAATTTTCTGTCAACCGTGCCCATAGGTGTGGGCATCCTTGTGCATGTGGTCCGGGTGCTCGAATTCCAGTGTTGAATGACGTATGTTGAATTCCTGCGCCAGAGCCTGTTTTATCCTGTATTTGATATTCTCAAGCTGATCCCATGCACTTTCCTCGATAATCACATGGGCCTCCAGCGAGGCATCGTGTTCGCCCATCTGCCAAAAATGCACATGGTGAAGGTCGATAACGCCTTCGATGTTGGAGAGGGCAACAATGACGGCATCGGTATCGATGTCCACCGGGCTACCCAGCATGAGTGTTCTGATGGTGCCGCCGATTTCTGTCAGGCCCAGGTAGAGAATATAGAGGGCAATGCCGATGGTGATGGCAGGATCAACCCAGCGCATGTCGTAGAGTAAAATAAGGGCCCCGCCAATGACCACGGCGACCGACGCGAGTGCATCCGACAGATTGTGAAGAAACAGTGCACGGATATTGACGCTGTCTTTCTGCATCGAATAGGTGAGCAACGCTGTCAAGGCGTCCACAGCCAGAGCGATACCACCAAGCCAGACGACCCACCAGCCCTTTACCTCTGGAGGATCGATTATCCGCATGCCACCTTCGTAAACCAGGTAGATCCCGATAATGATCAAGGTAGTGTAGTTGATGAGAGCTGCAACGATTTCAATGCGTCCGTAGCCAAAGGTCATCCTTGCGTCAGCCTGGCGGCGCGCAATTTTTTGCGCCGCGAACGCGATGACGAGTGAGGCCATGTCAGAGAAGTTATGCAAGGCGTCCGCGATAAGGGCGAGACTGCCGGCAAAGATACCTCCCCCAATCTGAGCCAGGGTCAGGATCCCGTTCGCCCAGATGGCGATGGCAACGCGTTTATCCTTGGTCTCGGGGGGTATATGCACATGGTCGTGACTCATTGGGTTAACCTAGTTGGTGGCTATTTATAAAGAGGCATCTGCTGTATTCAGCTTACTCTGTGCCTGGTCGCCTGTACCTTGGCGACTTTGTGGATTTTGGGCCATTGGCTACTCATCCATTTTGACAGTTTTCAGGAGTTCCGCAAGGCTGTCTTCGGCCGCTTTTTTGTTCGGGAATGGCCCGATATTTTGACCTTCACGGGTTAAAAAATACCAGTCACTGTTGATGGCGTGGATGCGATGTGTTCGAAAGGGTGAGGCTTCTTTCAAGTCATCTATTCGTTGCTTGGGTGGATCGTTCATAGTCTTTCCAGGATATAAACCGCAATAAAAGAACATTGAAAAAATCATGGGGAGATTCCCCCCCCACGATGGAGTGTTGGTTAACTATCAGTGTCGTGATTAATGTCGCCTGTGGGCGTGGAGTTACTGGCACTTCTGCCATGCAACAGCGCATAGAGCACAGGGAGTACAAACAACGTCAACAGGGTGGACGAGATAATCCCGCCGATCACCACGGTCGCCAGAGGACGCTGTACTTCGGCACCGGTGCCGGTATTGAGTGCCATGGGTACAAAGCCGAGGCTTGCTACCAGGGCGGTCATCAATACCGGCCGTAAGCGGATCAGGGCGCCTTCGACAATGGCCTTCATCAGGTCACCCTGCTCGTGCCACAGATCGCGGATAAAGGCGATCATCACCAAGCCGTTTAACACCGCCACCCCGGAGAGGGCGATAAAGCCAACACCCGCCGAGATCGACAGGGGCATGTCTCGCAGCCACAGGGACAGAACCCCGCCGGTGAGGGCCAGTGGCACGCCGGTGAAGATGATCAAGGCATCTTTGAGGGAGCCGAAGGCCATCACCAAGAGTGCGAGGATGATGGCGAGGGTCACGGGCACCACGATGGCAAGCCGCTGACTGGCGGACTGCAGTTGCTCGAAGGTCCCGCCGTAATCCAGCCAGTATCCGGCGGGTAGGTCCACGTCGTCCGCAATGCGCGCCTGTGCTTCCTCGACAAATCCGCCCAGGTCGCGGTCCCGCACGTTGGCGGTGACCACCACCCGACGCTTGCCGTTTTCCCGGCTGATCTGGTTGGGCGCCGGAGCCAGCTCCAGCTCGGCCACTTCCGACAGGGGCACATAGCCACCGTCCGGCAGGGGGACAGGTAGGTCCGCGAGGCTGTCCACATCCCGGCGGATGTCTTCGGGAAGACGCACCACCAACTGGAAGCGGCGGTCGCCTTCGTAAATCAGGCCGGCGTTTTCGCCCCCGACACCGGCTGCCACCAGATCCTGGAGATCATCCACGGTCAGCCCGTAGCGGGATAGCGCCATGCGCTTGGGGTGTACCGACAGCATGGGCAGGCCGGTCACCTGTTCGACCCGGGCATCGGCGGCGCCCTCCATGGATTCCACAACCTCAAGGACGTCGTTGGCCGATGCCAGCAGCTGATCCAGGTCATCGCCGAACACCTTGATGCCGAGGTCGGCGCGCACGCCGGAGATCAGTTCGTTGAAGCGCATTTCTATGGGCTGGGTGAACTCATACTTGTTGCCGGGAAGCATTTCCACCGCTGCTGCCATTTCCGCCACCAGTTCATCCTTGGTTTTGTCTGGGTTCGGCCATTGGCTGCGGGGCTTCAAGATAACAAAGTTGTCCGCTACGCTGGGGGGCATGGGGTCGGTGGCCACTTCCGGCGTGCCGATCTTGGCGAACACCTTGTCCACCTCCCCAAAGGCCTTCAGCCGTTCTTCCAGCTGCGATTGCATCTCGATGGACTGCTCCAACCCGGTGCCCGGGATGCGCAGGGCATGGAGTGCAATATCCCCTTCATCCAGTTGTGGAATAAATTCCGACCCCAGGGTGGTCGCCAGCCAGAGACAGACCGCTACCAGCGTGGTCGCGCCGCCCAACACCAGCCAGCGGAACCTCATAGCCACCCGCAGCGCAGGCCTGTAGAGCGATTTAGCACCGCTGATTACCGGGCTTTCCTTTTCGCTGATCTTGCCCCCCATAAAGACCGCAACAGCGGCGGGCACCACGGTCAGTGACAGCACCATGGCCGCCAGCAGTGCCATTACGACAGTGGCCGCCATGGGGTGGAACATCTTGCCCTCGACCCCGGTGAGAGCAAAGATCGGCAGGTACACCACAGTAATGATGGCGACACCAAACAGGCTGGGACGAATCACTTCGTTGGTGGCCTCGAACACCAATTGCAGACGTTCCTTGAGGGCCAACTGACCCTGGTGCTGGGCCTGGGACAGGCGCCGGATACAGTTCTCGACGATGATGACCGCGCCGTCGACGATCAGGCCGAAATCCAGCGCCCCCAGACTCATCAAATTGGCGGATACGCCAGACCGCACCATACCGGTGATGGTGGCGAGCATCGAAAGCGGAATGACAGCTGCCGTGATCAAGGCGGCGCGCAGGTTGCCCAGCAACAGAAACAGCACCACGATCACCAGCAGTGCCCCTTCAAGCAGGTTCTTCTCCACCGTGGCAATCGCCTTGTCCACCAGGGCTGTGCGGTCGTATACCGCCTCCACCTTGACGCCGTCGGGCAGGGAGGGCTGAATGGCCTCCAGCTTTTCGGCCACCGCCTGTGCTACCGCCCGGGAATTTTCCCCCACCAGCATCATGGCGGTGCCCATCACCGTTTCCTTGCCGTCGCGGGTGGCGGCGCCGGTGCGCAGCTCCTTGCCAATGGCCACTTCAGCTACATCGGCTACCCGGACTGGCACACCATCCCGGTTGGCAATCACCACCTGTTCAATATCGCCAATGGTGGCCAGCTGCCCGGGCGAGCGCACCAACAGCTGTTGGCCGTTGCGTTCGATATAGCCGGCGCCGCGATTGGTGTTATTGGCCCGCAGGGTGCTGACCAGTTCATCCACCGTGATGCCGAACTCCAGCAACCGTTGGGGCGACGGCGTGACGTGGTACTGCTTGTCGTAGCCGCCAATGGTGTTGACCTCGATCACGCCGGGCACCTGGGCCAACTGGGGTTTGATGATCCAGTCCTGGATCTCACGCAGTGCCGTAGCGTCCAGCGGACTGCCATCCGCTTGAGTGGCACCGGGCAGGGCTTCTACGGTGTACATGAAGATCTCGCCAAGACCGGTGGCGATGGGACCCATCTCCGGCTCCAGCCCGGGTGGCAGCGCGCTCTTGATGGCGCCCAAGCGCTCATTGATCAGGTTGCGGGCGAAATAGATGTCCGTGCCTTCCTCGAACACCACCGTGACCTGGGACAGGCCGTAGCGGGACAGGGACCGGGTATAGGACAGGTTGGGCAGGCCGTACAAGGCCGTTTCCACCGGGAAGGTGATGCGTTGCTCTGCCTCCAGGGGCGAATAGCCCGGTGCCTCGGTGTTGATCTGTACCTGGACATTGGTGATATCCGGCACCGCGTCGATGGGCAGGCGCTGAAAACTCCACACGCCCACGCCGACCAGCACCAGAATAAGGGATAACGTTAAAAACCGCCGCTCTACCGAGAAGCGTAAGATGGCGTTTATCATCAAAGCCTCCTGGGTTAGTGGTCGTGGGATGCGCCGGATTTTTCGATATCGGCCTTGATCAAATAACTGTTTTCCACCACATAGCGATCGCCTGCTTGCAGGCCGCCCAGCACCTCAGTCAGGTTGCCGTCGCTGCGGCCCAGCTCCAGTGGGCGGATCTCGTAGGTGTCATCCACCTGAATAAACACCACGGTCCAGTCCCGGAAGGATTGCAGGGCGCGGTTGTCAACCACCAAGGGGGCCTCCACCGTTTCCACCACGATATCCCCGGCCACCAGCAAACCGGGGGTCAGCAGTCCCTCGGCATTGTCGACTTCGACCCGGGCCAGGGTGTAGGGCGCGTTGCCGGGTGCCGGCAGCAGGTGGCGGATGGTGCCTTCCCGGTCAATGCCGTCAGCCTTCAGTCGGACTTTCTGGCCAATGGCAACCTCGGCCCGTTGGCCGGGGAAGACCTTGAATTCCGCCCACAGAGTGGTCAAATCGGCAATGGCGAATAGGGGTTGCTCCCCGGTCATTTCTCCGTTGCTGATCCGACGCTCAATGACGATCCCGTCGATGGGCGCTCGCAGTGCGTAGGTTTGCAGGCTTTCGTTGGACTCGACTTGAGCGAGCACGTCACCACGCTCGACCCGATCGCCCAGATTGACCTTCACCTGGCTGACCACGCCCGGGAAACGGGCGCGGATCCGGGCAATCTGCTGCGGTGCCGTGGTCAGGCTGCCGTAGGTGGTGAGGCTGCGCTCGATGGCACTCGGCCCGGCTGCGGCCGTTGTGATACCCGCTTTTCGGGCGATAGCCGGGGCGATCCGGGTGCGACCTTCGTGGGATTCCCAGTGCCAGCGGTAGTTCTTGCCGTCCATGGCGAGGCTCACTTCTACGTCGAAGGAGTGGGGTTCGGTCACCACGCCATCCCCCAGCCAGTAGTCCCCCTGGTAGGCGAAGTCGAAGGTGTCCACTTGCCCACCCAGGCGGGTGAGCTGGACATTGAGGTCAATATCATCAGTAACGGCGCGGCCATCCCTGGTGACCCAGGCCCGGTATTCCGGTGGGACCCCCTGCTCGAAGATCTGCAGTTCGACGGTGGCGTCGTTCTGTTGCAGCAGTATGCCGCCGTGAGGCCCCCTGGCCTCTGCCTGCGATTCGTCGTGTTGTTCCTCGGCAGCTTGTAAGGGGCTGATGGCAAGGCAGGTGGCCACCAGAATCAGACAGAGTTGTTTTATCAGTTGCATGGTGTGAATCCTGAATTTGTGGGTTAGCGCGTCGGGGCGCCCGGAACAGTCGCGAGTGGCTGCGCCGTAAGTTGTTCGATCAACGCCTGGTTGAGCAGCGCCGTGGTGGCGGCGTCGACCAGTGCCTCCCGTGCTGAGAGCAGCTCCCGCTGTGCGGCGGTCCACTCCACATAGCTGTAGCGGCCGTTTTCATAGGCTTCGCGGGTCTGAGTGAGTGCCTCGGTCAGGTCGGGAAGCATTTGGCTGCGAATCTGCTCAACAGTCTCGATGCTTTGTTGCCGCAAGTGGTAGGCGTCGAACAGGCGCGAATGGAGGCGCAGCAGGGTATCCTCCCGGCGGAATCGGACCTCATCCCGCGCCGCCAGGGCGGCCTGCACCTCGCCGCGATTGCGCCGTCCGGAAAAGAGCGGTACCGAGAGCCCAGCGGTCAAGGCCGTATCATCCGTCTCTTCGAAGCGCCGGATGCCGACCTGCCAACGGATGTCGCTCTCGGACTGGCTGCGCGCCAGCTGAATTTCCGCTTCGCGGATACGCTGTTCGCTGGCGTAGATTTGAATGGCCGGGCTGTCGCTGACCCGCTGGTACAGAGCAACGAAGTTGTCGGAGGAACCGAACTGGAACAGGTCGCCTTCCAGCATTTGAAAGTCCGGGCTGGTATCACCCCACAGGGAAGCCAGAGCCATTTTCCGGCTCTCGTAGGCGGCTCGCAGATGGGACTGCTCAATACGACTCTGGGTGAGCGCGGCCCTGGCGCGCAGGACTTCGGCCTGGGGCGCCGCGCCGCGGTCGGCGCGACGGGTGACGATCTCGTGGGTGGCCTCGGCCAGCGCCACGGCTTCAGCGGCGAGTTGGAGTTTTTCCTGCAGGGCCAGGGTGGCGACAAAGCGCTGGGTCACCTGTCCGAGCACATCCAGGGTCTCGGCCCGGCGCTCGGCCTCGACGCGCCCGTATCGTGAGTCGACGACGCTGACGCGGGCCTGACGCTTGCCGCCAAGTTCGAGAACCGATGACAGGGATAGGGTGTACTCTGCCCCGTCAACTCCTCGCAGATTGTCGCTGCCGAGGAAGTTTTCCACTTCCAGGCCGGCCTCCAGGGCAGGATTTTGATCTGCCGTAATGCGGCGGCCATCAAGGCCCTGAAGGCGAAAATCGAAGACCTGGAGGCCGGGGTTTTGCGCCATGGTCCGCGAGAGGGCCTCGGACAGAGTGAGCGGTTTCTCCCCGGCGTGTGCCAGGGCAGCACCGAATGCCAGCGCTAGAAGGGAAAAGGCATGGATAATAGAGTGGGACGGCATTGCGCGCCGCCCAGTTTTCATGGGCATTCTGAAAAGCATGAGGCTGCTCCTACGAAAGTCTAAATGACAGTTGTTCCCCGGGTGGGGAAGGTATTCGCAGGGTCAGGAAACGGGAGGGCGGAAAAGGGAGGATTGAACCCCGGTGGTGAAGTTGGCTTGGTAGTCGGACTGTACTATTCCCGCAGCCAAGCCGGAAATGTCTGTGAGGGTTCCCAGCAACACCATGTGAAAGCAGCTGTGGCTGTGATGGCCATGGTCCGCTGAATGACTGGGGCTGTCGGGAGACGACTTGGTTGCCTGATTTTCGCTGGAAAAATCCGCTGATTCGTGTGAATGCTCATCATAATGTGGCATTGCGGGGTTGTGCGGTTGTGCTTCATAGGCAATAGACGCCACTGACTGCAAAGCAATCAACAGCGTCATTGCGACTATGAAACAGCGTTTAATCATGCAAGTGGTCCCGGAATTTGATCGTGAGCCTAGCAGAAAGGCAACCACATAGAAAGGACTGGACTCCCATGGCGTTACGTGTGTCCGTAGTGCGCTGCCCTGAGTGGCGGGCGATTGCACCGACCAACCGCAGTTCGTCTATGTGGCTGCCGCCGGGGGCAGCCGGGCCGGGATCAATATGGCCGGCGGCGACGCTATGCTCGATCTTCGCGCCATGCCGGCGGTCATGGCGATGCGGGCCAATATGACCGTGCAGGAATTGGCTGAAGAGCTGTTTCCCTACCGGACCACAGTGGAAGGGCTCAAGCACTGCGCCCAGACTTTTACCAAGGACGTGACTCAATTGTCCTGTTGTGCCGGGTAAGGCTGCGTTCCCGGCTCAGTCGGAATGCCTGATCAGGTGCGGCAGCCAGCGCAGATACGCGACCATACCGAACAACTCGACCAGGGATTGGAAAACAATGACAACGACAGCGGCCCGCCAGGGTTCCGGCAGTGACAGGGCCAGTGGCAGCATAACGAAGGAGTTTCGGGTGCCAAAGCTGAAGGTGAGGGTGCAGCTGGTAGTGGGTGTGAACCCGAATAGTTCGCTGAGCCCCTTGCCGATAATGGCGGCGGCAACCAGGTAAAGTACAAAGACTAGGAGCGCGGACCACAGCAGGGCGCCATTGTCGATCACCAGGCTGACCTGGGAGCCGGCAATCAGAAACACCACCAGCGCCAGCAATGGCACGGGCAGACACCCAAGCCAGTCCACCAGTGTTTGCGCTCGCTGGTGCTTTTCCGTCAGCCGTTCGGTTAACCAGGCCAGGATCAGCGGAGTGACAATCAGTCCGAAGAAGGCTGGCAACAAGTGGCTGCCAACCGCCAGTTCAATGGCGATATTGCCCATGAAGAGCCAGATGTAAACGGGCAGCAAAATGAGCTGGACAATCAGGAGGATCGGCGCGGCCGCGATGGCCCGGGCACCGTCCCCGCCACCGAGATGGGTAAAACTGATAAACCAGTCCGTACAGGGTACCAGCAGTACCAGCAGCACGCTGAGACGAATAGCGGGATCATCCGGTAACAGCCACAATAGAAGACCAACGACCACTGGTATCAGAATAAAATTGCCCGTCAGCAAAGCGGCCAGAAAGCGGCGATCACGAAATGCCGACCTGAGATGTATCAGTGGTACCTGAGTGAAAGTGGTGTACAGGAGAACGCCCAGTGCGGGCCAAAGCAGCGCTTCCCAATGACGGGTCTGCTCTGATGACATCCAGCCGATGGTCATGCCGGCCAGGATGGCTAGGAGATAAAGCCAGACTTGATATCGCTCCAATTGTTCGCGCATTTAAGGCTGTTCCCGCTGTTTTTTCGAGGGCACGATAGTATCATTGGGGCGCAATGAACTCCCGACACTTGCCCTGAGCATTTCGGCAGGCTTCGAGGGGGACTGAAATCTCTTTAGGTTGGGTCGGGAGAGATACGGTAAAATGGTTAGCGTCAGCGTTATACCTTTTTTCTGACAGTAGCGGGGATGGGCGTCTCCACAGGGTTGGTGGCTTTTTACCCGGTTTGGCTGGTTCTGACCCTGTTGAGAGGAGCTGCCAGTAAAAAATGAAATTATTTTTAAGGAATTTCTGAGCATGGTATTTATCATGGTGTTACCGATTATCAGTATAATAAGCCGTTGAAAATAAAAGACAAAAATGGCTTATTGATAATAGAGTGGGAATAAGCGGCCGGGAGCTGTTTGACGGTGACGACAGCTGCTGAGGATGAGTTCTGGATGACCCGGGCACTGGCCCTGGCCAGCCAGGCGGATGCTGCCGGTGAGGTGCCGGTAGGAGCCGTGGTTGTGCTTGACGGCAAGGAAGTGGGTGCGGGCTTCAATGCACCGATTTCCGGCTGTGACCCCACGGCCCATGCGGAAATCCGGGCGTTACGGGATGCGGCGGCCCGGGTGGGCAATTATCGATTGGCCGGTGCCACCTTGTACGTCACCCTGGAGCCCTGCACCATGTGTGTCGGTGCGATCGTTCACAGCCGTGTTAGCCGGTTGGTATTTGGTGCCCTTGAGCCCAAGGCCGGAGCGGTGGAATCAGCCAGGCGAACCCTGGAAGAGTCGCACCTGAACTGGCGGGTAGAGGTTTCCGCTGGGGTGTTGGCAGAGCAATGCGGCCAGGTGATATCTGAATTTTTCAGCCGGCGTCGCCGTGAAATCCGGCAACGTCGCAAACAACACTCAGGGAAGGGAAGCGAAGCTCCATGAAAGTACTGGTAACGGGCGGTGCCGGGTACATTGGCAGTCACGTTGTGCGTCAGCTGGCGGCCGCAGGTCACGACATTGTCGTCTTTGATAATTTGTCTACCGGCTATCGCTGGGCCGTGACCGCCGGCGAGTTGGTGGTGGGTGATCTCGCCGATGAGCAGGCGCTTGAAGCGGTGTTCTCCGAACACAGATTCGAGGCGGTGCTGCATTTTGCCGCCAATATTGTGGTGCCGGAATCGGTTGCCAACCCCCTTAAGTATTACAGCAATAACACCCGTAACACCCTGAATCTTCTCAAGATGGTTGAGCGCCATCAGGTTCCCTACATGGTGTTTTCCTCCACCGCAGCGGTTTACGGCATGCCCGAACAAACCGTACTGACGGAAGGCCTTCCGCTGGCGCCCATCAACCCCTACGGTGCCTCGAAAATGATGAGCGAGCGCATGATGATGGACCTCGCCGCCGCCAGCAGTCTGAATTACGTGATCCTGCGCTATTTCAACGTGGCCGGTGCCAATCCGGACGGCTTGTTGGGGCAGGCAACGCCGGAGGCAACGCACCTGATCAAGGTAGCCTGCGAGTGCGTGACAGGGCAGAGAGATGGTATGAGCGTGTTTGGCACCGACTACGAGACCCGTGACGGTACCTGTATCCGTGACTACATCCACGTGGAAGATCTGGCCAAGGCCCATGTTATGGCGCTGGATTATATGGCCAAAGGTGGCGAGTCCCAGGTACTCAATTGCGGTTATGGCCGTGGTTTCACCGTGCGTGAAGTGATCGATGTGGTGAAAGCCGAGTCCGGCGTTGATTTCCCGGTACAGGAAACCGAACGCCGAGCCGGCGACCCGGCCGCGCTGATGGCCGATAATACACGGATCAAGAGCGTGCTGGGCTGGCAGCCGGATTACGACGATCTGAATACCATTGTGCGGACCGCGCTGGCCTGGGAAAAGATCTGGCAGCAAAAGAAAGCAGGCCACTGACAGTTTTCATTCTAAATTTTCAGGAAGAGTTGCATGAAGATTACGATTTTTGGAACCGGTTATGTCGGGCTTGTGACCGGCGCCTGTCTGGCGGATGTCGGGCACCACGTGCTGTGCATGGACGTTGACCAGGGCAAGATCGAAAAACTGAAGAACGGCCAGATTCCTATTTACGAGCCGGGCCTGGACAACATCGTCAAGCACACCGTTGAGGCTGGTCGCCTGGCATTTACCACGGACACTGAAGAGGCGGTCAAACACGGCACTCTCCAGTTTATTGCCGTTGGCACGCCACCGGATGAAGATGGTTCTGCGGATCTTCAGTATGTTCTGGCCGTGGCGAAATCCATTGGCCAGCACATGGAGGATTACAAGGTGGTGGTGGACAAGTCCACCGTACCGGTCGGGACTGGCGACAAGGTCAAGGCGGCGGTTCGTGCCCAGTTGGACAAGCGGGGGCTGGAACTGGATTTTGATGTTGTGTCCAATCCGGAATTCCTGAAAGAAGGCGCTGCCATCAACGATTTCATGAAGCCGGACCGGATTGTGGTTGGCACCGAGAGCGAAAAGGCGGCGGATCTGTTGCGGGAAGTGTACTACCCGTTCAACCGCAACCACGATCGCATGATCTTCATGGACATCCGTTCTGCGGAGCTGACCAAGTACGCCGCTAACGCCATGCTGGCCACCAAGATCAGCTTCATGAACGAAGTGGCAAACCTGGCCGAGCGGCTGGGTGCGGATATTGAAGAAGTGCGCCGGGGTATCGGTTCAGATCCGCGTATCGGTTACCACTTTATCTACCCGGGTTGCGGTTACGGCGGTTCCTGCTTCCCGAAAGATGTGCAGGCCCTGGCCCGCACCGCCCGCGACTGTGATTACGAATCCAAGCTGCTGAATGCAGTGGAAGCCGTCAACTATGCCCAGAAGCACGTGCTGTTCGACAAGGTCTCGCATTACTTCCAGGGTGACCTGAAGGGCAAGACCGTGGCGCTGTGGGGGCTGGCGTTCAAGCCCAAC
>VMHT01048660.1_pt1 | contig 11895 bp, 10 predicted proteins | sample 4693611 | NCBI WGS metagenome assembly VMHT01 (sample SAMN12280063, study PRJNA550983) | marine metagenome | isolation source: seawater sampled from same location over 5 years 0.02-0.2 micron viral filtrate | place: USA: collected off the coast of southern California halfway between the port... ...
GAGTCCAGAGCAGTTATGAAAGACTTAGTAGATAGGTTAGATAAATTAGATGAAAAGCTTGACAAGCTCTTTGAATTAAGGTAGAATAGTATATGAAGAAAAAGTACAAAAGAGCAGGTACTACTTCTGAACGTCAAGATTATCGCAAAGGTGGTCAAGTTTCTAAAGACGGTCCAAGAAAAAAGTTTTACGGTGGTGCACAAGGCGATGGTGATATAGGTCTTGCTAACTTTGAAACAGGGCTTGGTAAACAAGTTTTACCAGAAGGAACTTATAAAGTTAAAAATAAACAAGAATTTGTTTCAGATTATCTTAAAGAAAATCCTTATACAACAAAAATTCCCGGTAAAGCGGCTGGACAAAAAGTAAGAGACGAAAGAGCAAAAAAAGAACAAGAAGCTTACGATGATTATTTAAATCAACAAGCACAACTTGTAAATAAAACTCCTGCTAAAACTAAACAACAAGTTCAACAAGACTATGAAAAAACTGTAGGTAAAAGACCAGCAAATGTACGAGGAATAAGTCAAGCACAAAAAGACTGGGATGCTGGATTAGAAAGAGAATATCAAGATTCACAAGATAAGTATGTTTTAGAACTATCACAAGAAATAGAAACAGAAAATAAAAAAATTATAGAAGAAAATAAAAAAAAACCACAAGCATTAAATACAACACAAACAGGAGAAGCAGCAATGGTTTCTAATACTGATATAGATAAGATAAGAAAACAGTTACAAGACCAAGCAACAGGTCAAGGCACAACTATGCCTAAGCCAGAATTTAAAAGCGTAGAAGAAGCAGTGGGTAGTGCAGCTATGGAAGCTGCTAAATTACAAACAGGCACAGGAGATATAACTCAGACTGTAACTGCTGATAAGTTTACTGCTCAAGCTCCAAGAGCAGAACAAGCTGCTCAAGTTACTACACCTGACCAAGTAATTGCTCCTACAGTTGCACCAACACAGACTATTACTCCAGATACAACTACGGCTGCTGGAGTTACTGCAGCTACTGGACAAGTAAGCGATGCTGCACAAGTTGGACAAATTGATGTTGCAACTGTTGCTCCTATAGAAGGTGTTGATGTTACTCCAGTAGAAGGAGCTGTTGCTCAAAGAGTTGTAGCTCAAATGTCTCCTGAAGCTATTGCAGAAGCTGCAGAAGTTAGTGGTCTAGATGTTAGAAGAGTTACGAGAGCTAAAGAAGAATTAAGAACAGCAGGTATTGACGAAGTAACTATAGCACAACTTGGTAATGACCCTAAAGCTCTTGAAGAACAGTTAATGAATTTAACTGATGCACAAAGAGGTTTAGTAGAAGGTTTACCAGAAGAAGCTTTAGTTAGTACACAAATGAATACTCTTTTAGCTGGTATTGAAGAAGGAAATATACCAACATGGGCAAGACCTGCAGTGGCACAAGTTGATAGTATTCTTGCTCAAAGAGGTTTAGAAGCTTCTACAGTTGGTAGAGATGCATTAGTAAATACTATTATACAAAATGCTTTACCAATAGCTCAACAAAATGCTCAAACTATTCAAGCTAGTATAGCTCAAGAAAGAGGTATAGAAGCTCAAGTAGCTATAGAAGAAGCTAGATTTAGTCAACAAACTGCATTGCAAAATGCTCAGAATGTTTTTCAATTAAATTTAGCACAGTTTAGTGCTGACCAACAAACAGCTTTAGCTAATAGTAAGTTTTTACAAACTGTATCAATTACAAATGCTAATAATGACCAACAAGCTACTGTTCAAAATGCTATTTTATTATCACAAGCAAATTTAGCTCAAGCAACTATTGACCAACAAAGGCAAATAAATAATGCTAAATCATTTTTATCAGTGGACCTTGCTAACTTAAATAATCAACAACAAGCAAATGTTTTAAGGTCACAACAAGAACAACAAGTATTACTTAGTAATCAAGCAGCAGAAAATGCAGCTAGACAATTTAATGCTACAAGTGAAAATCAAAGAAATCAATTTATGGCAACACTAGCTGTAGATGTTGAAAAGTTTAATACTAATCAAATGAACTTAGTAAAGCAATTTAATGCTACACAACAAAATGCAGCAGAAGCTAGAAATGTGCAAAGAGAAGTAGATATAGCTAAGTTTAATACTTCAACATTAAATCAAATAGAACAATTTAATACAGCTATTGAAAGTAATAGATTAGAATTTAATGCTAAAAATGAAATGGCTATTGCTCAATCTAATGCTCAATGGCGAAGACAAATAAATACAGCAAATACTGCTGCTGCAAACGCTGCTACAGAAATTGCAGCTAAACAAAATTTTGATTTAACTGCTCAAGCTCAAGCAAATTTATGGCAAGACATGAGAGACCAAGCAGGTTATTTATACGACAGAACATTACAAGACCAAAATATTGCTGCTAAATTAACAGCAGAATTTTTAGCTGGTCAATATACTGATAACAAAGCTTTATCAAATAGCTTTGGAGTCATGAAAGATATGATTGAAGGCTTAACAGCTTTTAAAGTAACTAACAGGGATTTATCATAAATAATATAAACATACAAAGTAAATTGTAGGAGGTGCGACTTCAAAAAGTTTTTTAAGAAAATAGGAAAATCAATTAAGAAAGTTGTAAAAGGTGTAAAAAAAGTAGTTAAAGAAGTAGCTAAAGGAGTTAAAAAACTTGCTAAAAACAAGTTTGTTCGTATGGCTGCTTTAATTACTGCTGGAATTTTTCTGCCCCCGGTGTTTATGGCAGGTGGAGCTGCCGGATTAACTTTGGGTAGTGTAGCAGCAGGTTCTCTTTCAGGAGCTATTGCTTCAGGTGGAATGGCTATTTTAGGTGGAGCAAAACCAAAAGACTTTTTTAAAGAAATGGCTATAGGTGCTGCTATGGGTGCTGTTAGTGGTAAAGTACAACAAGGTAAGTTTGAAGCTAAAAGTTTTGAAAATGTAGTTTCAAAAGCTCAAGATGCAGGAGGATTTGCTGTTAAAGATGGTATTCAGTATAATGTATCAAATATAAACTCAGATGCTTACAATGCTTTAGCAGAAAACTACGGAGCTACTTTAGTTGATGTTGGTGATGGTGTAATGAAACCTGTTTTTCCGGGTGGAAACTATGTAACTGCAACTAAAGATGGTTTTGATGTTGTTAAAACAGTCACAGGCACTGAATTAGGAGATGCAGCTTTAGAAGCTGGAGTAGGTGCTAGTAAGTTTGGTGACATGGCAACTCAAGCAGCTATTAATGCTGGTGTAACAACAGGTATGGGAGTTTTAAAAGACGAAATTTCTGAATCACTTGCTCCTCCTCCTCCAGTAGCTTTAGGTGGTAGTGCTAGACAGTATTATACTGGAACTAGAAATGCCGTAGCAAACTTAACTAGAAATTATATTTCTTCTGGAACTCCTAGTGGAAATTCTACAGCAGAGATATATGCTAGTTTAGCAAATAATTTAAGTTATGGAACTGGTAGTATTGACTATTATCAAAATAGTGCTGTTAGTTTAACAAGAGGTATTGAAGTTCCAACTTTAAGATACACATAATATTATGGCAGAACAAGAAAGAAAAATAAAAGCAGTAATAGCTTCTACTCCTAGTGAAGCAGCTTTACAAACTATTGATGAACTAGAAGCTAATAATATTTCATTAGAGGAATTTTTAGGTCCAGAAGCAGCTAAAAAGCTTGATGAACCTAAAATTCCTTTAACGAATAAAGCTAACATTTTAAATGAATCTGAAAATTTAGAACAGATTGTTAATTATTTAGCAAGTAAACAAGAGATACCCGGAAGTTCTTTAGCAAGAAGTCCAGACGAAGCGTATGCATGGGAAAGACCTCCATTATTTACAAGTCCTAGAGAAGCTCAGGATGCTATGTTTAACTTACTATCAACTCCTGAAGTTGCTAAAAATATTGTTGAAGGATTAAGAATGGGTTTTCCTGTTGTTGATTTAGCAAGTTTATTAGTTTTTAAAGCTTTTGTTGATGGAGCTTTTAATCCAGACGTAGCACTACTTTTAGGTGAACCGGTAGCTTATTTTATAATGGCATTAGGAGAAAGAGCTAATATAGATTATAAAATAGAGAATGACGATTCTGATATTGAGAATATTGGTGAAGATTCATTGGATAATGAAATTGGAATAGAAATTGAAAAAGCTGGTGGTTTAAATAAAATTCAAAAAACTCTTCAGAAAAAAGATATATCTGTAAAAGATATTCCTATAGATATAACTGAACAAGTAGAAGAAAGAGTACCTGTTAGTTTATTGGCAGCAGATACAGATAAACCAATAGAGCAAACAACTTCAGATAGTTTATTAGATAGGAAATAATTATGGCAGAAAATAAAGAATTAAATCTTGGTGGTATACTTACTACAAAAAAATATGAAATAAAAAGTGCAGAGGACAGAGCAAAAGAAACAAAAATAATTAATGCTGGATTAGACTTTGCTGAAAAATTTACTAGTGGTGTTCTTATAGATATTCCAGCAGCAGAGAAAAAAGTTTTTACTCAAGCAAATTTAGAAGGTGACGGATTTGATGCTGGTATGTTACATCAAGAATTACTAGCAAAAACTGCTTATTTAAATGAGAGAAAAAAAGATTTAGAGTTTGTTGGTAAATATGAAAATAATACAGAAGGGTTTAAAGCATTAGCTAAAAGTAATTGGTTAAAAACTCCTGAAGGTAAAAAATTTACAGCTAATGGCGGTTTAGATGCTTATAACATTTTACCATATCAAACAAATCAAGATTTTAAAACATATCTTGATGACTTTATAACTGCTGAAGGACTTAGATTAGAAGAACTTTATAAGCCTTTTATAGAAGACCCAGATTTAATTGTTAATTTACAGGCAGACCCTAGAAAACTTAGTCAACAATATAGAAATGCTTTATATTCTGAAACTTATGACAAGGCAGACCAGCTATATAGTTTAACTACTTTTCTTAAAAATAAATTAGGAAATAGTCAAGGAAATGAAAACACAGTAAATTATTTAGTAGATGAAACTGAAAAGAGAATACAGGAGTGGCAAAGAGATACAAGAAATTTAGCTGATTTTAATACTAGCGATAATGCAGCAATAATGGGCTCAAATTATGTTGTACCTTTTACACTTGGTAAGAGTTATAATACTAGAATTGGTAAACTCAGAGGCAATTTTAAAAATTTAGAGACTGACTTAGGTAAAAGAGCAATTGAAGATTTAGGTCATATACTACCAAATAACATTTTAATATTAGATTTAGATGATGTTTCAGGAAGTTTATTAAGTCGAGAAGAAAGAGATGCTTATAGAGATTCTGGAAAAGTTTCAACAGAGAGTCAAAATATATTTTATAATCTTACTACTTCTGGTTGGTTTGGCGAAGATAAAGGCGATAAACTTAGACAATCAGGACTAGATGTAGATGCAGACCGATTAGTAAAAGTTAGACAAAAACAAACTGGTGAAGACGGTCAAATTACATTTGTTGAACAAGACATAACTTTAGCTGAAGCTTTAATATCTGACGTTGCTTTAGGTGCAGAATTTTTTAGACATAAAGACTTAAATAAGGGTGGACTTTCATTAGTGCAACAAAACGATTCAATAGGTAATGTTTATGAAAGAAGATATGTAGATTTATTAGTTGAGTCTGGAAATATTTGGTTAGATAAAAATGGTGTTTTGTATTATGACAGACCTGCAATAGCTAGAGATTTATCTATAAGTTTTGACGAAGATTTATCAAAAGACGAAGATTTATCAAAAGGATTTAATGAAGCTGATGCAGTTAGTATATTATTAAGAAACCAGCAAGAAAGTGAATCTATATCCGGTACAGAGTTTAATAGAATAAGTTTAAATGAAAAGATTTCAAGGTTGCGAGAGTTATCTGATGAATTTAGTTTACGAAAAATTGACGAATTAAATAATATCTCTACAGAAGCAGAACAGCAAAGAGAGTTTTTAATAAACTTAGCAATGCCACCTGAAAAATTAAAAGGAACAGTAGTTAAATATACTAATAGTTATTTTACTGCTGGAGAATTATCTGAACCTGAAAAAGAAAAACTCTATAATTTTTATGTTAAAACATATAATAATAATGAAGATGATTTAAGATTAAAACCTTTTTATATAAAATCTCCTGATTAATGACTGATTATACTTTTAACGACCATTCTGATATTGATTTAGATATAGCTAATACTCCTTTATCTAAAGAAATAGAAAAAGAAGAACAAGCAGAAACTACTACTCCAGACGGTAATTCTTTTGAATACACTTCTTTTAATGAACATGAAGAAGAAGATATTTTTAATGTAGAAAAAAAAGCTGTACCTAATATTGGTTTTGAAAGTATAGAAGACTTTGAAAATGACGAAGAAGTAATTAGAGATTTTGACATAGTAGCCAGTTCTCTAGGCGAAAGAGGTGAAGGTATAGCTGAAACTTTACGAGATTCAGATAATAATATATTCAGTGCTATAAAAAGAAGTTATCAAGTAGGAAACTTTAGTAATACAGAAAAAGAAGCATACAATAGATTAGTAACTAAATTTTCTAACAGTAAATTAAAAGGTACACAGGAGTGGCTTAATTTAATTGGTAATTTTACTGTAGATACTGTGCGAGACCCTCTTACTCTTCTTTCATTTCTAGCTGCACCTTTTACTTTTGGTCTGTCTATTCCAGCTAAACAAGCATTGGTTAAAGCAGGTACTGAAGGTTTAAAAAGATATACTAAAGCAAAATTATTAGGAGAAGTCGCAAAAGGAGCAGCAAAACCAGCAATTTTTACTGGATTGGAGGGAGCAACTTTTACAGGATTACTTGACTATTATAATCAAGATATAGATATTTCTTTAGGAAATAAAGATAGTATTGATTGGAGTCAACTAGGAAAAAGTTCGGCACTTGGTTTTGGTATTGGTTTTGGTATAGGAGGTCTTGGAGGCACTTATAGTGGAGCTAAACTTTTTCAAAGAGCATCAAAATATCATAATGAAGATGCTGTTTTAAAACATATAAATAATATAGATAGAGAAACTGTAAAAACTGCAGATGAAGTAACTGCTGCTAATAAAGATTTTTATAAAGATAAAAAAACTATTTTTGATAAAACTCCTAGTGATTGGTTAGATAAATTTATTTCTAGAGTTCCTTTTGGTGCAAAAGCTACTGCAGAATTTTTATCAAAAGCAAAACGTGTTGGCAGTATAAGAGACTTTTTATTAGCTTTTAGATACGATGCTACAAGAACTATTTTTGGAAAAAAACAATCTAAAGACTCTTTAGGTAAACCATCTTATTTTGAAAATGTAGCTGACTATCAGGGTCAATATATTGCTATGGGTATTAATAGAGCTTTTAATCATATTGGAACAGTTCGTGGTGGTAAAATAACTCCAAAAGATAATAATGCTTTACATACTTTAATGTTAGATGATTCAGCACAAAAATTTAGACACAGTGACGGTTTAGACTATGACATTCCTGTGCGAGTAAAAGAAGCTTACTTTGGTAAAAAAGATACTAATATGAAAGGTATCAAACAAATTTTAGATGACATTTTTGAAGAAGGTGTTAATTTAAAAGAATTTGACCCTATTCAAAAAGTTGCAAATTATTTTCCTAGATTATTTAATCATGGTGTTCTTTCACAAGAAGGACCAAGAAATTCATTTAAAAAATTACTTAAAGATTATGGTTATGCTACTCCTAATAACTCAGTTAACGAAAAAAAATATTTAACTAAATATATTACTGCTAGTGGTAAAGAAGAAGTAGGTATTCCAGCCGACACTCTTGGATTAGACTTAGAAATTTTTGGTAAAGATTTTATTGAAGAAGCAAAAAGAAAATTAGGAGCAAATGCAACTGACTCACAAATTTCAAATTTAGCACAAGATTTAAAAGCAGACCAAATTATTCAAGACATGTTGGATTTAAGATATAATAATTTTACAACCGGTGTAGGTCCTAGAGCAGGAAGTAAAGGTTTTCAACAACACAGAATATTTAGTAGTATTCCAGATGAAAAACTAGGAGCTTTTTTAGATACTTCTAATTCATCTCTTGTTAGCCGAGATGTTATGGAAGTTCTTAGTGATTATACTTATAATGTTAGTGATTTATTTGCTCGTAAAAAAGCTTTTGGTGTTAGAAATGTTGCTGAATTAGACGATACTGTTTTAACAAAAATACAAGAAGATTTAAAAATTACAGGTGCAACTGATTCACAAATTGCTTCAGTTCTTCAAGATTTAAGAATGCTGTTTCAAGAGATAACTGGTACAGGAAATGCTACAGGATTACAAGCAACTTCTGGAGCAGGTAGATTGCGTAATTTTAGTTCTGAAGCTACAAGATTACTTCAATCAATGGCTCATTTAGTCTTTGCAGTACCTTCAAGTATTACTGAGCCTTTAATTCCATTTTCAAGAATTGCTAAAAGAGATTATGCACAAGGAACTTTTAATATTGCAGAAGGTCTTTATAAACAATTTATTAAAAGAGACTTAGCTAATTTATATCAGTTTGGTAAATCAAGATTAGGTTTAGGAAAAGCTAGATATAAAGATATGGAAGATGAATATTGGCAAGAAATATATGCTGGTGGAATAGCTTTTGAAAATAATCTTATGGAAGGTCTAGATAGATTAGCAAGTGGTGAAAGATTTTATAATAAAAGTATGCGAAACGCATCTGATGTATTTTTTAAAATGACTTTATTAACATCGTGGACAAGAGCTGTTCAAGGTGCATCTTTTACTTCTGGTAAAATGTTAATACGAAGAAATCTACAAAAGTTATTAGACCATGAATTAGGAGTTACAAAATTAAGTCAAGGTAACAACTTTAGAAATCTAGGTATGAATCAAAAAGAATATTTAGAAAAACAATTAGAAGAACTTAACATCGACCCAAAAGAAGGCATGGCTTGGTATCGAAGTTCTTTAGATGATAATACTTTAGATTTTAATACTACTAAAGCTCAAAATTCTCCTTTTTATAAAAAATATTTAGATGGAGCTAGAAGATTTACAAATGAAACTATTTTAAATCCTAATAGAGCAGCAGCAGCTAAGTCTATTCTTATGCAATCTGGTTGGGGTAAAATTGCTTTTCAATTTGCTAGTTATCCAACTGTTTTTAATAACACAGTTGTAAAAAGAATGCTTAATGAACTTAGAGAATATCCAGTGCAAACTTCACCAAAACTTTTAGCTACAGGATTTTTAATGACTAGTATTGCAATGTGGATGAATCATCTTAGAAATCCTGAAAGATATGAAAGTTTAAGTGCTGAAGAAAATGTCATAGAAGGAGCAGAAAGGTGGGGTGCTTTAGCTCAAATTGCTAATGTTAAAAAAGGTATAGATGCATCTAACTATGGTTCTTCGTTTCTTGGTTCGTTTACTAGAGCAGTTTTTGGTCCTACTTTTGGAGATGCTGCAGATTCTTTAGAATATAGGTTAACTCCTACAAGTATAGCAGTTAGAAATATTCCTTTTCAACAGCTAGTTAAAAGAGTTAATCCTAAAGGCTATAAAGAGATACAAGACTGGGCTAAGGAAATGGATGAAACTGTATATGGGTTATATAAAGAAGAACAAAGAGGTCTTTACAGAACTGGAGGACCTGTAGTAGGTGTTCCTAATGCTCCTGATAGACCAGAAGAAAGGATAAATAAATACACTGGTGTACCTTATGATTTAGAAGCTGGACCAACTGCACAGCCTGAGAAGGATAGAAAAGGTTTTAGTGAAGAAGGTAAGTTATTAGCAACACTACAAAGAAGACAAAAGAAATTTGCAGGTTCTAAAGTTGTTCCTGAATTTGAAGATAGAATAAATAATCCAGAAAAATATCCTTATCTTATAAATGAGGAAGGAGAATTTGTAACTCATAGAATGGCTGATGCAGATAATATGGTATATCCATTAGTACAATTACAAGCAGACGGTACATTAAAAGACTTTGGAAAAGATTTTGAAGGAGCTAGAGAAGCTGCTGAAAAGTCTGGTAATTTTAAAGTTTTTGAAACTAAAGAAGAAGCTCAAAATTATGCTGAAGGAGGATATAAAACAGATAAGTTTAAAAAATATTATAGAGAGCTTAGACAAAAATAATGTATAAATATTTTAACGAAGACGAATTAAAGTGTAGGCATACTGGTCAGTGTAATATGGACTGGGCATTTATGCAGACCATAGAAAGAATTAGGGAACGTTGTGGTTTTCCTTTTAAAGTAAGCAGTGCCTATCGTTCCACTGAGCACCCTATAGAAGCTGCAAAGGATAATCCGGGTGCTCATACAACAGGCAAAGCTATGGATATATTGGTTAGTGGCGAACAAGCTATGACTCTTATAAAGATAGCTATCGAAGAGGGCATTAATAGGATTGGAGTCGCACAAAAAGGAGACCGTGCTTCAAGATTTATTCATTTAGATATGGATAACTCTAGAGCTACTCCTAGAGTTTGGAGCTACTAATTGATACTCTATAGAGAAAAAGACTTAGACGAAGCTTACAAGATAGATTGTAAAGCTCGTTCTCGTAATAACATGCCTTGGATAAAGCGAGAAGATTTTAGAAAGATATACGAAGACTTGATGGATTTGTATATGATACAACTAAGTCCTAGACAGCTCTTAGAAGTTGAAGAGATACCAGAAGTATTACTAGACTCACTAAAAGGAATATTAAATAAAAGTTTACATTTTGAACCGGAGGAATAATGCCAGACCCAATAACAAATTCAGTAGTAGGAATAGCAGGTAGTGTTTTAAATAAGTTTGTCGCAGACAAAAACTTAAAGATGCAACTTGAGCATGAACTCAAGACACAATTACAAACTGCTAATCTTGCTCAAGTACAAATTAATAAAATAGAAGCCGGACACAAATCTTTATTTGTAGCAGGTTGGAGACCTTCTGTAGGTTGGGTATGTAGCATTGCTATGGCATACCACTTTATCTTAGCTCCAATAGTTGAGTTCGGTGTTAACATCGCAGGTATTCAAGTAAGTTTACCTGAGTTTGACTTTTCACAACTGTCCACGATTCTAATGGCTATGCTTGGCATGGCAGGTCTTAGGACATATGAAAAGCAAAAGAAAGTTGCCAAAGGTGACGATTAATAATAATGACAACAGAATGGATAACAGTAGTAGAAACTATCGGTATACCAGCAGTGGTAGCAATAGGTCTTGGTTATCTAGTTTGGACATTATTTAAATCTTTGATAGCTGACTTACATAAAAAGTTAGATACTCAACATCAAATGATTGTTGCCTTGATAGATAGAATCAGGCAAATGGATAATGATATGATTCGTATAGATGCAATGTGTCGAGCTGCAATGGGTATCAAGCCCGATACGAATCGAATAGCCAGAGCAGACGGTCAAAAAGACCAACGCAAAGACTAATCAAAATTTTATTAAAAGGTGCTGAATGTTCTTGTCATTCGGTAGAATTAACTATTTCACAAAGGAGGTAAAAGAGTGAGAACAGACGAAACTGTATGCGTATTATGCATAATGTTTTGGGTTGCTTGTGGTATGTTTTATGCTACTGTAACTTTTTAATCCGTATTTTGAACACGGGCATTTAAACAAGATTCAATATAACTATGTATTTCATCAAGTTTAACTGTAGCTTCTCTTATGATAACCCGAAGATTTTCATAGTCTTGTCGGGATAGATATTTTTTAAGTTTCGCTATGTCAACTTTGGTTCTTTCTGTGACAAGGTTTCCGCTTTTGTCATATAGTAATCTATAAGCTAAAAGTTGTGCTTCATTTCGTTTCGTTTTCATTGTTAAATCCTGTAAAGGTTAATTGTCCATAATCACCTCTCAGTCCGGCTTTTTGATATGAGGTAGCTCTACCTTCAA
>VMHT01084483.1_pt1 | contig 11893 bp, 9 predicted proteins | sample 4693611 | NCBI WGS metagenome assembly VMHT01 (sample SAMN12280063, study PRJNA550983) | marine metagenome | isolation source: seawater sampled from same location over 5 years 0.02-0.2 micron viral filtrate | place: USA: collected off the coast of southern California halfway between the port... ...
TAACGACGGCGTGGCTTCTTTAGTAACTGCACAATTATTATTTTTAGAGTCAGAAAATCCTAATAAAGAAATTAATTTTTACATTAATAGCCCAGGAGGATTAGTTACAGCAGGTTTAGGTATTTACGACACAATGCAGTACATTAATTCACCTGTCTCAACATTATGTATTGGCCAAGCCTCATCAATGGGCTCATTTTTATTAGCTGCAGGAGAAAAAGGAAAAAGATATTCATTACCTAATTCAAGAATTATGGTTCATCAGCCATCAGCAGGTTTTCAAGGTCAAGCTACCGATATAGAGATTCATGCAAAAGAAATTGTATCTTTAAAAGAACGCTTAAATAAAATTTATTCAAAACATACAGGTAAATCAGTAAATGAAATATCTGAAGCTTTAGAGAGAGATAATTTTATGACGGCTGATGAAGCTAAAAAATTTGGACTAATAGACTCTGTTGTGGAAAAAAGAAAATAAAACACAAGATATAGCAATATTTACAACTTCAACTTGATAAGCGAATACTAGAGATTTATATTAAATTTATTGATTCGATATGACAGAAAAAAATAACAAGAATATTCTATATTGTTCGTTCTGTGGTAAAAGTCAGCACGAGGTAAGAAAACTTATAGCTGGCCCTACAGTTTTTATTTGTGATGAATGTGTAGAACTTTGCATGGATATCATCAAAGAAGAAAATAAAAGCTCTTTAGTTAAACATCAGGACGGAGTTCCCTCTCCTAAAGAAATTTGCAATGTATTAGATGATTATGTAATTGGTCAAAAATTCGCTAAAGAAATATTATCAGTTGCAGTTCATAACCATTATAAAAGACTAAATCACGAAACAAAAAATAATAAAGATATAGAATTATCAAAATCAAATATTTTATTAGTTGGGCCAACAGGTTGTGGTAAAACTTTATTAGCCCAAACTTTAGCTAGAATTTTGGATGTACCTTTCACGATGGCAGACGCTACTACTTTAACCGAAGCTGGATATGTTGGAGAAGATGTTGAAAATATTATTTTAAAATTATTACAAGCAGCAGATTACAATGTTGAAAAAGCACAAAGAGGAATTGTATATATAGATGAAGTTGATAAAATTAGCAGGAAATCAGAAAACCCCTCAATTACAAGAGACGTATCTGGAGAGGGAGTTCAACAAGCTTTACTAAAAATTATGGAAGGAACTGTTGCAAGCGTTCCTCCACAAGGTGGAAGAAAACATCCTCAGCAAGAATTTTTACAAGTAGATACTACTAACATACTGTTTATTTGCGGAGGAGCCTTTGCAGGTTTGGATAAATTAATTGACAGCAGAGGTAAAGGGAGTTCGATTGGTTTTGGAGCGAAAGTAAAAAATTACAAAGAGCAGCCATTATCAGAGATCATGAAACTATTAGAACCAGAAGACTTAATTAAATATGGTTTAATCCCCGAGTTTATTGGTAGGATGCCAATTATTGCTACTTTAAATGATTTAGATGAAAATTCATTGGTTAAAATTTTGAATGAACCAAAAAATTCTTTAATAAAGCAATACCAAAGACTATTTGAATTTGAAGAAGTAACTTTAGAATTTAAAGATGAAGCAATAATAGAAATTGCAAAAAAAGCTATTGCAAAAAAAACTGGAGCGCGAGGTCTTAGGTCAATTTTGGAAAATATTTTACTAAAAACCATGTTTGAGTTACCAGATATGGAGAATGTAATGAAAGTAACAGTTGATAAATCAGCCGTAAATGGGACTTCAGAACCCATTGTCACATATGGCAAAAAAACATCAACATCAGTAGCATAATTTAAATTTGTTTCTTGAAATTGCTGTATTAATTGCCATATTAATATTCAATGAAAGCATCATATTTAAAACCCCTTTTACCATTAAGAGACATCGTAATTTTTCCTTCGATGGTGGTACCTTTATTCGTCGGCAGAGAAAAATCAATCAAAGCCCTTCAAGAAGTAATGAAGACTGATAAATCTATCGTTTTAGTTACTCAAAAAAATTCAGAAATAGATGACCCCGCAAGTAAAGATTTGTATCAATATGGTTGTTTAAGTAAAATTTTGCAATTACTAAAGCTTCCAGATGGCACTGTAAAAGTTTTAGTTGAAGGTGAAAAACGAATTAAAATTTTAAGATACAATGAAAATGACAGCAATTTTCTTACATGTGAAGCTGAAATCATAGAAGATAAAAATATTTCAAAGGACCTAGATCAATTAGCCGAAGGTTTAGTTAAAAAATTTGAAAGATTACAAGTATTAAATAAAAAAGATATTAATGATGGAAATAGTAATTTTAAAAATTTAAAAGATCCGTCGCAAATAGCTAATAATATTTCTTCCAATTTGAATATTCAAATATTTGAAAAACAAGAGTTACTTGAAATTATTGATCTTAAGAAAAAATTAGAAAAAATTCATTCTTTGATAGAAAAAGAAACAAGCGTTCTCTCAGTTGAAAAAAAAATAAGAGGTAGAGTAAAAAATCAAATGGAAAAAACTCAGCGTGAATACTATTTAAACGAACAATTAAAAGCTATTCAGAAAGAGCTTGGAGAAATTGATGAAGGTAAAGATGAATTGACATCATTATCTAAAGCGATCAATGAGGCTAAAATGCCAAAATTAGCAAAAGAAAAGTGTTTATCAGAATTAAAAAAATTAAAATCTATGAGCCCTATGTCAGCAGAAGCTACAGTCGTTAGAAATTATTTGGATTGGATGACAGAACTTCCCTGGTCTAATAAATCAAAAATTAATACAGATTTAAATAATGCTCAAAAAATTCTAGACGAAGATCATTACGGGCTAAATAAAGTAAAAGAAAGAATTATAGAGTTCTTAGCTGTCCAAAAAAGAATGCAAAAAATGAAAGGACCAATTTTATGTTTAGTTGGCCCTCCAGGTGTAGGAAAAACATCTTTAGGAAAATCAATTGCTAAAGCAACTAATAGAAAATTCATAAGAATTTCATTAGGTGGCATAAGAGATGAGGCTGAAATTAGAGGTCATAGAAGAACTTATATTGGTTCCTTGCCTGGAAAAATCATTCAAATGATGAAAAAAGCAGGCACGAAAAATCCACTTTTTTTATTAGACGAAATAGATAAAGTCGGTAATGATTATAGAGGTGATCCATCATCAGCTTTACTAGAAGCTCTTGATCCAGAACAAAACAAAGAATTTAACGATCATTATCTTGAAGTTGATTATGACCTATCCGATGTAATGTTCGTAACGACTGCGAATACTTTAAATATTTTGCCACCTTTATTAGATAGAATGGAAGTAATTAGATTGTCAGGATACACCGAAGACGAAAAAGTTAATATTTCACAAAAGTATTTGATACCAAATCAAAGTAAAAATAATGGTTTAAAAAAAGATGAATGGCAAATTGATGAAGAAATAAATAGAAAAATTATTAGACATTATACACGAGAGTCGGGAGTGAGAAATTTAGAAAGAGAAATTTCTAAAATAGCTAGAAAACTAGTTAAAAAAATAGATAGCAATGAAAAGGTTAATATTCCTATAAACGAAAAAGACTTAAAAAATTTATTGGGAGTTCAAAAATTTAATTATGGTGAAATAGAAGAGGAAAATAGAATAGGGGTAGTGACAGGTTTAGCATGGACAGAGGTCGGTGGGGAAATTTTAAAAATAGAGTCGGCGGTTATGCCAGGAAAAGGCAAAATGCAAATTACTGGAAAATTAGGTGATGTAATGCAAGAATCAGTGAAAGCAGCAAAATCTTATATAAGATCTAAGAGTTTGGATTATGGGATTATACCTCCAATTTTTGATAAAAAAGATTTTCATATCCATGTACCCGAAGGAGCTACACCAAAAGACGGACCATCTGCTGGAGTTGGCATGGTAACTTCGATAATTTCAGCCATTACAGAAATACCAGTAGATAAAAATGTTGCAATGACGGGTGAAATTACTTTAAGAGGTCTAGTCTTACCTATAGGCGGATTGAAAGAAAAATTATTGGCAGCTCATAGAGCTGGAATTAAAAAAGTTTTAATTCCAATTGAAAACAAAAAAGATTTAGTAGAAGTTCCAGAAACTATTTTAAAATCAATGGAAATAATACCAGTAAAAAATGTAGATGAAGTTTTAAAAGTTGCTTTAACAAAAACTTTAAAAAGAGTTGAGTGGGTAGAAGTAGATCAACTTTCTTCAAAAAATAAAGCAAAAAAAGAATTAAGCACTCATTAAAAAAATTTTAATCAAGCCATTTTTTATAATAATTTATATTAGAACTTATGTGAGAGGGTAGTACTTTATTGTTAATTTTTTTTAGCATTGATTTTCCAGACCACTTGTATTCTTTTTGATCGGCTTTGTAATCGTAGATAACCCTTTTTTGTTCAATTAATCTTTTTATATCTTTTAATTTTAAACCACTTTTTTCAAATTCATAATGATGAGCAAAATTTAATAATTTTTTTTCTAATTCCTCAGGTGTTTTTAGACAAGTAAAATGCCATCCACCATCTAACACAAATAAAATATTTGAATATTTTTTTTTTGAAAAGAAAGTATCCAGTCGCCACTTAGAATAATTTTTTCCTTTTATATTTCGCAACCATTGTGGTGATAAAAGATTTTTATATTTAACTCCTTTGGTTCCATGCCACATAAACCCATCATAAATTAAATTTAACTTGTAGTAAAAAATTTTTTGTTCAAAAATTATGATATTATTTTTTATTGAGGAAAAATTTAATTTATCTAAATTAGGAATTTCATCCAGATCACTAATTAACACTAAATCATCATCTGCTGCATCAACCAAACCATTTGCTAAATTTTCTCTTTGAAAATAGTCTCTAGCCATTCCATTTAATATTAATTTTTCACCCTTTTTTTCACTAGTGTCATTTTCCATCAATTCCAAAATATTTTTTGGCTGTTCATCTACAACAAGATAGATAATTTTATCCTTAAATTTACTAAATTTCTTAATATCAAATCTTAATTTTTTTTTATCACCATTGTGGGTGTATGTTGCTTCTGTTATTACAAATTTTTTAACGAATTTATCTAAAGTATTCAGTCTTATTTCTAGAAGCAAATCTTCATCAAAGTACATGAAGCAGTCATATATATTCATGTTATTTGAGTTATAACAAAATATAATATAAGTAAATATTTATAAAACTTCTATGAAAAAAAAAATCATTATTACAGGTGGTTTGGGGTATATAGGGACTGAACTGTGTAAACTGTATTCAGGTCTCAGTTGGTATCATCAAATTATCGTAATAGATAACAGATTTATTTCTGAAAGAGTAAATCAAGTTCGCAATTGGAACATGAAATTTATTCTAGGAGATATTTTAGACAAAAATCTTATTCAGAAATACTGTAAGGACGCGGATGTAGTACATCATTTAGCAGGAATTACAGATGTTCCTCGAACAAAAAGTGAGGCTTCTAAAACGCATGACGAGAAAATTAAAGAAGTTGGAGAGAAGGGAACTCAAAATATTTTAGATGTTATAAGTAATAAATGTAAAATTATTTTTCCATCAACTCATGTTGTCTATGAAGGAATAGATAAGGTTAAAACAGATATAAATGAAGATGAAAAAACTATTCCAGTATTATCTTATTCAACATCAAAAGCAATAAATGAAGATCAATTAAAAAAATCTAGAAAAAATTATATAATATTAAGACTTGGTTCAGTTTATGGATATTCAACAGACTCAATGAGAATAGATATAATGCCCAATTTATTCTCTAAAATTGCTTCGCAAGATGGGACATTAAAATTATTTGCAGGAGGAAGGCAGATAAAAAGCCTAGTTCCATTAATTGACGTCGCTAGATGTTTTAAATTTATGGAAGAAAAAAATGAAATTAAATCAGAAGTCTTCAATTTAACCAAAGATACTCTTACAGTAAAAGAAGTTGCTGAAGTTTGCAAAAAACATAACTCAAAAATATTATTAAAAGAAACGAATGATGAAGTCCCTAATTTAGGATTTTCCTTATCAAATAAAAAATTACTAAATACAGGGTTTAAATTTCTTTATAATCTCGATCAAAACATCAAGGAGATGATTGAAAAATGGTCTGAACAAAAGTTGATAAAAGATTTAGAATATGTGAGAGACGGTAATAATTTATTTGTTGATGAAAGAGGTACAATAAGCAACCATGAACTAACCGAACCAATTAACTTAATTGGCATGATAGAGTCAAAAAAAGGAACAATTAGAGCTAATCACTATCACCCACAACAGGAACAAAAGTGTTTATTTACTAAAGGACAAATTATAGAAATTTTCCAGGACATTATTAATCCTAATGCTCCTAAAATTACTCAAGTTGTTAATGCTGGACAACTTTCAATAATTAAACCTAACGTAGCCCATACAATGATATTTACAAAAGATACCACTTTTTTGAATCTTGTTAGAGGAGAAAGAGACCATGAAAATTATGGTATAACGCACACCATCAAACATGTATTTGTTGATGAAAAAGAAAAAAATTTATTATTAAATTGCTACAAATTTGATTGTAGATCATGCGGTAATAATAATTTGAAGAGAGTAATTTCTTTAGGATATCAACCATTAGCAAATAATTTACTCAATAAAGTAAATGAAAAGTGTGAACTATATCCACTAGAAGTTAATTATTGCGGTAAATGCCATAATTGCCAACTATCTGTTGCAGTAGATCCAAAAAAAATGTTTTCAAATTATCTTTACACATCTTCAACTTCAAAAATATTTAGAGAACATTTTATTAATGCAGCAAATAAATATGTTACAGATTTAAATTTAAATAAAAAAAAATCATATATTATTGATATTGGGAGTAATGACGGTGTTGCTTTAAAACCATTCTTAGATTTAGGGTTTAAAAAATTATTGGGCATAGAGCCAGCAAAAAATCTTGCTAAACTTGCTAATAAAAAAAAGATTAAAACATTCAATGGTTTTTTAGAGAAACAAAATCTTAAAAAGATAAAGAAAAATGCCGACTTAATTTTAGCGTCTAATGTTTTTGCACATTCAGATAAATTAAAAGAAATGACGGAGTGTCTTTTAAAATTATTAGCTAAGAATGGGACAATAGTTATTGAAGTGCAATATTTAGTCGACACTCTTAAAGATTTAACTTTTGATAATATATATCATGAACATTACAATTATTGGTCTTTAACTTCCTTAGTTAATTTTTTTAATCAATTTGATGCTAAAATATTTAGATCTGAGAAGATTAATACTCACGGAGGTTCCATAAGAATATATATCAAGAAGAATAAAAAAGTAAAAATAGAACAATCTGTCAGGAAAATGCTCAAAGAAGAGGAAAATTTTGGAATTAAAAATTTTAAAACATACCAAGAGTTTAGTAAAAAAGTTTATAAAATTCGCGATAATGTTCTTCAAAATATAAAAGAACTTAAAGACAAAAATAAAAAATTAATTGGATACGGAGCTCCTGCGAAAGCAACTACGGCTTTAAATTTCTTTGGAATAACAACGGAAATAGATTTTATTGTCGAAGACAACAATTTAAAACATAATAAATTTATACCTGGTGTAAAAATACCAATTAAGAGTAAATCGCAAATCAAAAATAAAAATAATACATTTGTAGTTTTAGCTTGGAATTTCTTTAATGATATTAAGAGAAGTAATTCAAACTTATCAGAAAATTTTATAAATATTAAAGAATTAGAGTCTAGTAGTTGGAAATAAGATTTTTTAATATATCAAAAATATTTCTCATGCTTTCAAAAAAATAGCTTAAATAAAATTCCGTAAAAGGAAAATTGAGAACAATGATATCTTGAAAAAAATGCAAGACTTTAGATAAAGCTATTATTGTAATAATAAATACAACTAAAAAATTATAAAATCCAAAAGATACTTTTTCAATATATTTTTTATTTTCAATATTTTTAATATTATTTAAATTAATTCCATGTTTTTTTTTTAGATATTCTGGAGAGTACAAATTTATCTCTCTTGTTTTTTTAATTTTCTTTTTCTTTTCTCTTTTAACAGGTGTGATTTTTTTAGTAGCAACTACCTCATTAATATTAGTCTTATTTTTAATAGGATATTGTTTCCATTTATTTCCACAAGATCCACATTGTACTATTCTACCAGTATCCGTAATGGCTTTATCTGGCACAACAAATTTTTTTTCACATGAATTACAGCTTAAAATCATAATAAGTCAATACTACAGCTATTTACCTAAATATCACTAGAATTTAAATACTTTTTTACTTTATAAAATTTTTGCTGTATATCTCCATTTATTTAATTGAGGGGCGGTTAGCTCAGTTGGTAGAGCATCTCGTTTACACCGAGAGGGTCATAGGTTCGAGTCCTTTACCGCCCACCATTATTGAATTGTGGGGGTGTAGCTCAGTTGGTTAGAGCGCCTGCCTGTCACGCAGGAGGTCGCCGGTTCGAGCCCGGTCACTCCCGCCACTAATTGATAATCGTTTTCATGTAAATCGATGTAAACTAACATTTATTGATCAACAAAAATGCTTCTTTCTGTCCTGTACACTTTAGGGTTAAATGTTATAAATAATTCATAATTAATATAAGAATCCTTAAACCAATGTGTATTAAGGTAGGTATTGATTAAAAAAAATGATTTACAACTTTTTATCCGAATATTTATCAATCTTAATATTTTTATTTATAGCTTTATTTTTAAGCATAGGTTTTGTGTTAGCTAATTTTTTAGCTTCTCCATCCAATCCCGATCCAGAAAAGTTATCAGCTTACGAATGTGGATTCGAACCATTCGACGACTCAAGAATGGAATTTGATGTAAGGTTTTATCTAGTAGCAATACTATTTATTATATTTGATTTGGAGATTGCTTTTTTATTTCCTTGGGCAATTTCATTAGGGGGAATTGGTATCCTTGGGTTTTGGTCTATGATGTTTTTTCTTGGGGTATTAACGATTGGATTTATCTATGAGTGGAAAAAAGGAGCTTTAGAATGGGAATAAAAATAGATCTTTCATCTATTAAACAAAAAGAAATACCAGAGGAGTTTAAGGATTTAGCAAAAGATTTTGCAGAAAAAGGTTTCATTACAACATCAACTGATAATTTAATTAATTGGGCTAGAACAGGATCTTTGCACTGGATGACTTTCGGTCTTGCATGTTGTGCTGTAGAAATGATGCAGACTTCTATGCCAAGATATGATCTTGAAAGATTTGGTGCGGCACCTCGAGCTTCTCCAAGACAATCTGATGTGATGATAGTCGCTGGAACTTTAACAAATAAAATGGCTCCAGCACTAAGAAAAGTTTATGATCAAATGCCAGAACCCAGATATGTTGTGTCGATGGGCAGTTGCGCAAATGGAGGTGGTTATTATCACTACTCTTACTCTGTTGTTAGAGGTTGTGATAAAATTGTTCCTGTTGATATTTATATTCCTGGTTGTCCACCATCAGCTGAAGCTTTGTTGTATGGAATTTTACAACTCCAAAAAAAAATTAGAAGGGAAGGATCTTTAAAAAGATAAAATGATTTTAGAAAAACTTAAAACTATTGAAAAATCAATCAATTCAGAACTTTCTAGTAAAATTAAAAATTCATTAATTGATAACGAAGAACTAATGGTACAAATTGATGAAAAGGATTTAATAGATGTTGTTCAATTTCTTAAATCTAATGAAAATTGCAAATTTAGACAGCTTATAGATATTGCTGGCGTAGATTATCCTGAAGATGAAAAAAGATTTGAATTAATCTATTTATTTCTATCTCATGAACAAAATACTAGGATAAAACTTTTTATTAAATTTCAATTAGATCAAATAATAAACTCTATAACAAAAATTTTTCCATCTGCTAATTGGATGGAAAGAGAAGTTTTTGATATGTATGGTATTAAATTTAAAAACCACCCTGATTTAAGAAGAATTCTAACCGATTATGGTTTTAAAGGTCACCCATTAAGAAAAGACTTTCCTTTAACTGGGTTCAACGAAGTTAGATATAGTGAAAAAGATAAAAAAGTTATTTATGAGCCTGTAAAACTTGAACAAAATTATAGAAACTTTGATTTTGAAAGTCCTTGGGAAGGCACAAATTACATTAAAGAAATTAAAAATATAGACAAAGATGACAAAAAAAACTAAATCACTTAGCCTAAATTTTGGCCCACAACATCCAGCCGCACATGGAGTGTTAAGACTTATATTGGAATTGGATGGAGAGGTAGTTGAAAAAGCGGATCCACATATAGGTTTATTGCATAGAGGTACCGAAAAACTTATAGAACAAAAAACCTACACCCAAGCTTTACCTTATTTTGATAGACTGGATTATGTTGCTCCAATGAATCAAGAACATGCTTTTGCATTGGCTGCAGAAAAATTACTAAATATTGAGGTTCCAATTAGGGGAAAATATATTCGTGTAATTTTTTGTGAAATAGGGAGAATTCTAAGTCATATTTTAAATGTAACGACTCAGGCTTTAGATGTTGGAGCGCTTACACCATCTCTATGGGGTTTTGAAGAAAGAGAAACTTTAATGACTTTTTATGAGAGAGCATCGGGATCAAGATTGCATGCAAATTATTTTAGAACTGGTGGTGTCCATAAAGATATACCGTTAAAACTTGTGGAAGATATTGAAGCATTTTGTAAATCTTTTCCAAAAATTATAGATGACTTAGAAGATTTATTAACTGATAACCGTATCTTTAAACAACGTAATGTTGAAATTGGTATTGTGTCAAAACAAGAAGCTTTAGATCATAGTTTTTCAGGAGTTATGTTAAGAGGTTCTGGAGTACCGTGGGATTTACGAAGATCTCAACCTTATGAAATTTATAAAGATTTAGATTTTAAAATTCCAGTTGGAAAAAATGGTGATTGTTATGATAGATATCTTTGTAGAATAGAAGAAATGCGAGAAAGCGTAAAAATTATTCTTCAATGTATTGAAAAATTACCTAAAGGACCTGTAAAATCAATTGATAATAAAATTTCACCTCCAAAAAGAGATGAGATTAAAGAGTCGATGGAAGCTTTGATTCATCATTTTAAATTATTTACCGAAGGATACAGGGTTCCAAAAGGAAATGTTTATACTGCTGTTGAGGCACCCAAAGGAGAATTTGGTGTATATTTAATATCTGATGGAAGCAATAAGCCTTACAGATGTAAAATAAGGGCACCAGGGTTTTCACATCTTCAAGCTATGGATCACTTAATTCGAGGTCACATGTTGGCAGATGTACCCGCAATTTTAGGATCTCTGGATATAGTTTTTGGTGAGGTGGACCGATGAGTTTAAAAAAAATTCATGGCGATCAACCTAAAGATTTTAAATTTTCTGATGAAAGTTTAAAAAAAGCTGAGAAAATTTTAAAAAGATATCCTAAAAAAAATAAAAAAAGCGCTGTAATGCCTTTTTTATATTTAGCACAAAAACAGAATAAAAATTGGATACCTTTAGCTGCAATGAAATATATAGCTAACTATTTATCAATACCTTACATTTCAGTATATGAAGTAGCTACTTTTTATACAATGTATAACTTGGCTCCTGTTGGAAAATATTTTGTCCAAGTTTGTACGACTACACCTTGTTTATTAAGAGGAGCGGATAAGATTGTAAAGCTTTGTAAAGAAAAAATTTCACCGAATGAAAATGAAATTTTAAAAAACGGGAATTGTTCATGGATGGAAGTTGAATGTTTGGGAGCCTGTGTGAGTGCACCAATGGTTCAAATTAATGACGATTATTATGAGGATTTAGATGAAAAAAACACCAAAAAAATCTTAGACTCATTGATAAACGATAAACCTATTCAACCAGGTTCTTTTAGAGGAAGAAAAA
>VMHT01099994.1_pt1 | contig 11893 bp, 11 predicted proteins | sample 4693611 | NCBI WGS metagenome assembly VMHT01 (sample SAMN12280063, study PRJNA550983) | marine metagenome | isolation source: seawater sampled from same location over 5 years 0.02-0.2 micron viral filtrate | place: USA: collected off the coast of southern California halfway between the port... ...
GCTGTGTAATGGCTCGAACGAAAGCCTCCACTTGGTAATCTCTTGGCTCAATGCTTTGCCCTCTGCTTCGAATATCGAGGTTTTTAACAAAGTCTAAAAGATCCTCCTTTGTCGGAACATTGTCAGGCTTAAGCGCTGGATCAAGCTTGACGTCGTATCCCCGCTCAGAGATAAACTGCAGGGACTTGTAAAGTAACCCGTATGGAAGAGTCCTCCGGCGAGCATCGTAGAGCCTAATTTTCCCATCCCAGAACTTATTCCGGTATGCGGGCATGAACTTGTAATTGTCTGCCCAGAAGGTAAACGCTTCAGAGAGATCCATGATCGCACCACTATCGTTGCTGTCCATCCTAATAACGGATTCGTCAATCTTCTCGATCTCGATTATGGTGCTCATGTCAACTATTATCTATGCGCGGCTTTTTGTGTACTGATTCGCACCCATAGGTCTGAGTTTAATGTCTCTAGAACCGCCTTGTTCTTTAATTATATTTGATATAAAGGCCGGACTACAACCAAGAGTTTCGGCGGCTGCCTTTTGTGAGGAATATAGAACACCGTCAATGGTAATGGTTCGTGATAGGGCAGCAGCTTTCCTCTTCTTGTGTTCCTCGGTTTGTTTTGTACCAAGAAGTGTTTCCCTGCACCGCTGACTCCTATATTCGATTTGCTCTTCGGTCAACCACTCAGAAGCCCTTTTACCCTTATTCCAAGCTGTGTGGTTTCCGGTGTATCCGCCATGACCTTCTTCTGGAATTTGATTAGCAAAGTCCGTGGACTCTACTATGTTCCATTTGTCGGAATAACCCAATGCAACCTTTTTAAATTCGGCCTTATCTTCAGTTTGAAATAGCACCTCGGTGGTCACATCGTTTCCGTGTTTCTTGAGGTGTCTAACCCAATGAATCCCAGAACCTCGATATTGATACGGATCTTGCTCCGTTTTACCAAGGTACTTTAACCCAGTCACATTATGGGTTTTGAGATACAGAGTTATCATACACCCGCTGTGAATCGTCTCCAATCAATGATATTCTTGATCTGGGTGTGCCTCCACTTTATTTGGTCGAGGATTTCTTTGCAGGCATCAACATAGGTCTTTTGATACTCGATTTGCATTGCAGCATCAACAACGTCTTTGTCCGAATCATAGAACTGCTGGATGTCGGTTTTCAAGGGCTTTGTCATTCCGTTAAATGGATCGTAAGCCCAACCTCGTTCGTCCATGGCATCCTTTTCCATTTTGCCATTAAACCACAACCATTTGTCCTTTTTAAGAATGGAAAATTCTTGTTCCTTTTTCTTTAACCGAAGCTTGGCTACGGAATGTAGCTCAAGGTACTTGCTGTGCAGCGCAGCGCCGTTAATGGTTGTTTCGTCGAGAGCAACGTCGTCGATTTTGGAGTCTTCGCTCCACATCTCTAAAAGATCTTCGATATTCATAAACTATACTTTATCTATAGCCTTATTTAATCGAGAAATTCAAAGTCGTCGAATCGAAATGTAACGTCGAATGTTGCAAAGGTTATCTCTGCTGCTTGAGCGTCAAAGTCTACGCCTGAGATGCTTGTTGGGAACGCGTTGGTGCATCGAACCTCGCGACTGATGTTGTTATGACTTGTTAGTAAATTAATTGTGATGTCGTCGGTTTGAAGAGTGTTTGTACGTGTGTTTGCCTTCATCCATCCGTAAAGCTCGTCATAAAGCTCCATTTTTTCATCACACATAAACCTCATTGAAAGCGGTTCATAAACAAGGGTCTCAGAAGGAACGTATCCTTCCCGATTTCTATACGGGGAAGTGACCTCTGCATTTGTAATACCCGGAAAGGTAAGACCAACAGCAAGTAGATTAAGTCTTGGGTATTCGCTTGATCCTCCTATAAGAACTTTGAATCCATTGGAGGGTAATAGATTGTTGTCAATAGCCATGCTTTTATTTATGCGCGGAAAATGGGTTTGTGCACAAAAAAGGGGTTACCCTTTCGAGTAACCCCTTCAGTGGTGTCGTCCTAACTAAGGTAGATGGACAACTTTAACTAATTGATATTAGCTGTGCTCGATGTTGATACCGGTCACGTTGAACGTACGGAAGTACGGGTTGAAGTCGGTAGTACCAGCTCCGGCAAGAGGGTTGCTAACAAGACCGTAGCGAGTCTTGAAACCAATCTTTGGCTGGAATGTGTCTTCAGCAACCGCACGCACCATCGTGAGAGGAACGTAAGGGCAGTAGAAGATACCGGCGTCGTAAGAGCTGGAGCCCTTGTAACCAACGGTGACGTAATCAGCAGCCTCGTAAGGGTCAACGTAAACCTTCATGCGACCGTTAATAACACCAGCGAAAGTGTTACCAGTGTCGTCAACGTTCAGGTCAGTAGACATAGCAGGGCTGTAATCAAGAACACCTGCAGCTGCGAGAGCAGAAGCAACGTTGCTGGAAGCAAGGACGTAATTACCCTTGCCGCGGCGTGTACCTTTAGCAACTTCGTTAGCTTCGATTTCGATTTGGAAGAGAAGTGACTTGAACTTCTCAACCGCCCAGCGGCCATCAGCGTCTGTATCGAGGTCGAATGCACCACTTCCGCTTACTCCACCGTGGAGAGCTTCAGTGTTGATCTTAGCAATAACTTCGCGGTTGATCTCAGCAAGAATCTCAGTGGAGAGAATGTTTGCGAGTTCAGCTTCAGCATCAAGACCGTGAACGGACTTAAGATCCTGTGCGAGTTCCATTGAGTACTCAGCCTGGAGTTGGCGAGTCTTAGCTGTAACAGGAGTTTTCTCGATAGTGAAACCCATACGCGAAGGCTGAGCAACTTCAGCAGCTTCTGTAGCGATACCTGTACCGGAACCAGTGGAACCAGCACCGGAGTAGGCGTCGTCGATTGTGTTGAACAGAGCTTCGTCGTCTGCTTTTGTGATTTGGTTAGCAACAGGGCTGTCTGTGGATGCGTAACGTGCCTTCATCGCGAAGATGAGACCGGTAGGACCAGTCATAGGCTGAACACCAGCGATGTCATAAGCAACGAGGCTTGGCATTGCACGGCGAACGAGGGAAACCAAAACTGGGTCCCAACGATCAACTGCGCCTGTCAGGTTCTGGTCTTCTGTGAGGAAGTTAGCCTGAGCAGCTGTTTCACGAGCAGCGATTTCTTGGTTTTCAAGGAGGACTGCGGTCACGGACTTACGGTAGTTGTCCGCGAAAGCAGGAGCGTCGGCAGATTCCAAAATGGGCTGCCACTTCTTTTCTAGTTCTTCTGATTTAAACATTTTTCTATATGATGTTTGAGTTAAGTTGGGAAATTTAATTAGGTCGAGCTCTTCATGAGCCGCCCAAGTGTTTCCATGTATGATGCCATCTGAGGATCAGTTGGTGCTTCGGAAGTTTCTTCCTCAACGTCTGCGCCTTCAATGATGGTTTCAACAGTTTCTTCCTCAGTTTCCTGAGCTTCTTCTGTTAGTGTTTCGCCTTCTCCAGTGAAGTAGAACTTCTTGAGAGTTTCCACATTCTTTGTGAATTCTCCGTCAAATTCAACTCCTTCTGCGAGCTTAAGAAGCTTAGCAGTTTGGGTTTCGGCAAGATCTTTAGTAGCTTCGGAAAGAATCTTCTCCCTGTTAAGATCGTCTACACGATCGGCAAGGGTATCAGCGATGTCTTTGAACTTAGCCACGTCTTCTTTGAGTTGAGCAGCTTCCTCTTCAAGCTCGTCGTAAAGATCGATCTTGGATTCGGGAACTTCAACATAATTTTCTTCGAATAACGTCTTAAGAGACTTCATGAAGTTTTCGGCAATGGATGTGCGGAGTGAGCTTTCAACAGCCACTTTGTTTTCGCTAATCCATTCTTCAACAGCGTAAGTCAAGTAGGAGTCGATTTGATTAGTGAGTGTTTCATTAATCGCTTCAACTTCTTCAGCAAGCTTAGCATCGTGCTGAGCTTCAAGAGCTTCAGTTACTTCTTCGACCTTAGTGCGAACTTCGGCTTCAAAAATAAGAGCAGCTTTTGCTTTGAACTCTGATGTTAATCCTTCTTCTTCTTCAACAAGACGAGTAAGGTCTTCGGAAGTAATAGCCTCTTCAGCCACTTCTTCTTCAGTTGCTTCTTCAGTAGCTTCTTCTTCAGTTTCTTCGGTCACTTCTTCAGCAGCTTCTTCTTCAGTAGCTTCTTCTTCAGTTTCTTCTGTTACCTCTTCAGCAGCTTCTTCAGCAGCAGCGGCACGCTCTTCGCGGCGCTCTTTAAGATAGTCGTCGGCTTGATCAGCTTCTTCAACAACAGTTTCTTCAACTTCTTCTTCAACCTCTTCAGCAGCAACTTCTTCAGTTACTTCTTCGGTGGCTTCTTCTTCAGTGATTTCTTCTGCGTCTTCAACAACAGCTTCTTCCTCAACTTCAACTGCAGCTTCTTCGTCTTCTTCTTCTTCTTCAGGAGAATCGTCAGTTTTGTCTTCAGTGTCGGTGTCTTCGCCTTCTTCAGCTTCTTCTTCTTCTTCGTCTTTTGCTTTAGCAAGCTCGGATTCTTCAGAAGTAGGCTTTTTACCAGCTTCTGCAATCTCTTCTACGTCTTCAGAGACGGATTCCTCCACCTCTCCCTGTTCAAGAGAAAGCAAGTCGGATTCAACGATATCCTCGATAATGTCTTCTTGGTTATCTGTGTTTTCCATGTTTGTTTTCTATTTTGTTTGGAGAGGGGTATTATTACCCAGTCTCATATTAGTCATTAATTTCCCATACTATAATCACATCATCCATAATCTAATAAACTTTACTTATGAAATCCTTTTAAGGAAATCAGTAAAAAGTGTTTCTTGCAGTGATGTTAGCTTTGCATTCGAAAGCTTTTCCATCTCTGCTTTGGCTTCTTCAGCCGCTCGGGAAACAATGTCGTTTCCTTCAAAAAAGTATTCAACGCCTTCCATAATACCGTCAACGAATGCGGATGGAGCGCTTGGGTCCTGAACGATGTCAACCGTTGCAAGGATAAAGTCTTCGTTAACAGTTGTAACGCCGTTCTTTTGAGACACTGAACCCATTCCTCGTGAACTAACGCCGAGTTGGCAACCACCTTCGAGAAGACCTTTTGTGATGCTTCCCATTGGGGTGTCAAGAATAAGAGCTTTGCCCATCACATTTTTTCCGTTCCAATTAAGTTCGGTAATGCGGTGAGAAACCTTATCGAGGTTAATCTGAGGACCTTCAGGGTGATTGAGCTCACCAACCGCACGGCCTGTACGGACGTAGTCTTTGTCGTAACGCTCAACTGCAGCTTCAAGAATTGCCTTTGGATAAACCCTTTTGTTGCGGTTTAACTGGTCGGCTTGCATGAAGATACCTTCGATGAAGGTTTCTTTTTTACCGTTCTTTTCTTCGGTAATGTATTGAAGGTCTTCTAGGTGTTCAGTAATTAATTTCATGGTGGTGATGATTTAAACGTCTTCTTTGAATGTTTTCAAAGCTTTAATAAGGTCTTTGATCGTGTGCTTTTTACGAGGATCAAGCGCACCGCGAAGAGCGGTCTTCCCTTCTCTGCCTGGACCAACAAGATCAACGCGGTCAAAGTAAGGACCGAATTTTTCTTTGGGGTTTGTACCCATCTTCTTAGCAATGTAATCAAGAAGAATTTGCTGCATGGCAACGCCGTCTCTGGTTACCATACCTGTGGGGAAAAGAGCAGCTTCGTCGTTGTCAGTAATAACCTTTGCAACCTTTTTAGCAAAAAGACCAACTGCGCCAGAGTACTTGATCATGTCAACCAATGCGGAATCACGCTCAAGAATAAGGTCAGTAGATTCTTCTAACTCTTCTGTTGTAACTTCAGTTTCTTCTTCGGTAATCTCAACCGGCTCAATCTCAGGCTCAGGCTTACGATTAAAAATTGCCTCTGCCGCGTGAGCGAGGTTGTCGTATGATCTGTGATAGTTTTCCATTTTAAATATTAAGCGTCTGCCATACCCTGACCGGCAATATCCATCCAGAGGTGGTAAGCGTAGGTGTTCTTTTTATGGGGGTTGTTACCTTCAAGTCCGCCTTTCTTAGGAAGATTCTTTCCTGTTTGATAAGCGTCTTTAAAATCTTTGTGGTCGCGAGCATGTTTATCAAAGACACCAAATGCCTTAAGATCCAGGGATTTCATGCTGGCGATGTAATCTTTTTCAGTAGCGCGCATGCGCTTGGCTTTATCCAGGAAGATCTTCAAATCTTTTTTGTCCGTTGGGACTTCAACCATCTCTAAAAGCTCTTCAGCTTCTTCAATCTCTTCGCTTTCAACAACGGTTTCTGTCTCCGTTGCGGGTGCGTTGTAGATCTTTTCAGCAGTTTCGATTGTTGCAACGTTAATAGCTTGCTGGGCTTTATCCCGCATAACATCGGAAAATGCCTTTGCCATTTCGTCTTTATCACCAAGTGACACCGCATTGATGAAGTTCTGGATTTTACTCATACCTTTATTTATATGTTTTTATGTTTTAAGTGTTGGTTAATTCCTAAAAATCGTCGTCAGCCGGAGGTGGTTCTTCCTCGTTTTCGTCCTGGATTCTTTGGAAATCCTCGTCAGAAAGGTTAAGAACGTTGCTCCGTACCCACTTATTAGAGTAGTATTGACCGATGAATGGTTGTACCTGTTCAAGCATTGTGATACGTTCGCGAAGAATTTCAAAGTCCTTGAGTTCGGAAAAGAAGTTGTCTTCAACGTAGTCAACGTTAATTGCCTCGCGAATTTCAGGCCATTCAGACTCCGTACAAATGTTTTTAAGAAGGCATTGAACCTTAAGCATCTCAATAAAGAGAACGGAGAACTTCTTACGAAGACGGTTAATAAACTTTTGGAATTTAACTTCCTCCCGGCTAATCTCACTTGCTCGTCCAATAGCAAATTGGCTGCCTTCAACATCAAGACGTCCAACCGGAACGTTTAGCGAGCGGTAAAGCTTCTTTTGAAAGAAAACAACGTCATCAATTTGGCTTAGGTTTTCACCACCAGGAAGGGTGCTGATCTCTGTGCCTCGTCCTCCTTCTCGGCGTGGAAGCCAAAAGTCTTCCAACATGCTCATGGCTTTGCGGTCGTCTTTAACTTCACCGCTTGTTGCATCGTAAACAAGTTTGTTACGATACTTGCTCATGATACCCTGAACGTATTGCTCGGCCTTACCTTTTGGAAGGTTACCAATGTCAATGTAAAAGATCCTGCGCTCAGGAGCTCGGGATATACGGTAGATAACCAACGCATCTTCCATGATACGAAGTTGGTTAACAAGCTTCACACTTTTGTGAAGATACGAAACAGCGAATTTACCTCCATCGTCAAGGTTGCCGCTGGGGACGTAAACGATACTCGTTGGATCGATTTTAACAGCGTTTGTGCTTGATCCAAGTGTGTCGCTGTAAAGAAAGTATTCCTTTGAAACGTAGTGACTTTTAACACCGCTGTCGGGATCTGTTTTGCTTTTAACTTCTTTGATCTTCTTGATCTTCAAAGGATCGATCATTCTTACTTCTTGAATACCCTTTTTAATATTATCGGGATCGATAAGAAGGTGGTAATAAAGCTTACCATCGATGTACCAACGGCGAAAGATGTCTTGGCCGTTAAAGTTAAAGGAAAGTAGTTTGCAGACGTTTTGGAATTCTTCTCGGATCAAATCTTTAACGTTGTCTGGAACGTCAAGGTTGTCGGTAGAAAGATTGATCGGAATGTTTGAGCTGTCTGCGACAATAGCTCCGTTGATGATATCCGAAATGGCGGTGTCGCATTCTGGTTGCGCTGCAGCCGCACGATATTTGAGAATTGCGTCTCGCTCGTTGCCAACACTGGCATCGTCAAGGTCAAGGGTTTGACCGTAGTAACCGCTGGTGCTGTTACCTGAAATAACCTGACTTCCGTCGGTTTCTACTGGAGGTGCAAATGAGGGCAAAACCCTTTCTTCACTGTCTCCATCTTCGTCTTTAATTTTTCGAGAAATGTCAAGGCCAAATATTTTCATACATTACTATATATGAAGAAAATTATCCCGGAGGGATTGGACCTCCAGGATAATCATCTAATTTTTTACACTGAGTTGAGCTTAGGAAGTGATTCCTTCTGCTGTCCAGTATTGATACGTGAGCTCAACTGTGAATTCTTCCACAGCGTCGTTCGATTCGTAGTTCAATTCGATTTCGCTTACGTTTGTTGGGAACGCGTCAACGAATGTGTAGGTTTTGATACCCGAGTCGTTGCCGTCGCGGTCAAGCTGAACCACTTCCATGTTGCGGAAGTAATTAAGGTGCTGACCAACAACTGCGTCGTCACTTACATTAGCTTCGTGGTTGTTAACCCGGTTGGACCATTTTTCGAAAGCGTCACGGAGGTTAAAGTTAACGTCATTGATAACGGTAACTGTCCATGGTTCGAATGTACGGTCTCCAGCAATCTTGAGCTTTTGTCCGCGGAATGGAACCTCGATTGGAGCGATAACACTCGGTGGAATCGATGCGGCTTTGATTAGAAAGCGTGCTTCGTTTCTGAGAATCTGGTTGTTGTCCGGGAACTCAATTCTGCACTCAAACAGGTTGGGGCGTGCGCCACCGCTAAAGTTTGATTTGAATTTTGATATTCCTGTGTTTGTAGTAGCCATAAGTTTTACCTAACTATATGTTTCTATTTATACTCCTAGACCTTATCGGCCGACTAATTCTTCAAACGCTGTACCTGTTCTGGTAGCGACGAAGTTAAGTGTTACAAAGTTAATCGAACGCGTAGGCTTGATGTAGATATCAGCCACGAATCGATTGCCGTCAATCACCTCTCCTGTGTTGTTGCTTTCATCGCAAACAACGCGGAAGTCAGTGATACCTCTCCGTCCCTGAACGTCCCGAAGGAATGGCTCAATGGCGTTACGGAAAGTGCTGCGAGTGAACGTGTCGTTAAGTTCAAAGAGTTGAAACTTACTTGCAGTAGCGATTGCTTTCTCGATAGTGATAAAGAGACGGCGAACGTTAATGCGATCGAACGCACTTGGCTTGGTCAAAGCAGTTTTGTCTCCAAAGAGAACGGTGCCTTGTCCAGGAAGGGTAAGAACGGGGTTAACACGCTTTTGGTAAAGCTCGTCCCGATCTGCTTGCTTGGGGTTGTAGGCCAAGCGAACGATACCCTGAAGTTGACCGCGGTTAAGACCAGCAGGTGAGAACCAAGGATCAGCAACATCGTCAGTGGATGCACAAAGACCAGCGATATGACCGGACAGTGAAACCCATGCATAAGCGTCACGATACTTGTTGTAAACGTAAGCAGGAGTGCTGTCGAACACAAGGTAGCTGCTTGAGCCGATTGCGTCGAACTTAGTAGTAACTTCGCTCTTTTTAGCAGCGTCAGAGGTTTGATCCTTAACAGTGATTGGCGCGGAAATGAATCCAACGCAGTCACGGCGAGTATCAACGATAGTTTTAAGGCGTGAATCAACCGTGTCGTCACCGTCTTCGTAAGCGAAGAGAAGGTTAACGTCAACAGTTTCGGAATCTTCAAAGAGATCCAAAGCTGTGGAAACGGTTGAGGAAGCAAACACAGTAGCGTCTGCACCACCGGCAAGACTGAGGTCTGTACCGCCGCTGAGCCAAGAAATTGCTCCAAGGTCAGTTGTGGCTGCAGTGATCTCTGCGTCTGTGGCTGTATTCTTTACACCGAAGATAAGGGAGGAGTTAGTATTAACAAAGTCTGCCCAGTAGTTCGATTCGCCAAATTGGTTTTTAGCATTACGGCCAATAGAAAGTCCTTCGTGGACTTCAAGAATCTCTCCTGCTGAACCAGTGAATTCACCGTCTTCGTCAACAACAACGATTGAAACCTCGTCGTTAACTGCGGTGCCACCTGTGAGAGCGTCTGCCCAATCGGTGGTTGCTGGTGTGAATTGAAGAGCTGCTTTAACCGATGATGGTTGTGCGCTGTAGTTGGATGCGTTAACAACGTGAACTTTAAGCGTGTTACCAAGTGCACCTGCATAGCGAGCTACGATGTGTGCGCCAGCTGTGTTAAGAGCTGCTTGGTTGCTTTCAAGTTCTGTAACCGAGCTGATTGTGAATTCCTCTGCAGGAGAGGCATCGTAATCAGATATGGCGTTGAATGATCCGCTTGCGTTCGCGCGAGAAACTTTTAAGTTGTTGCTGTACTTAAGAAATCCAGCAGCTTGTAAGAAGCTTCTTTCGAGTGTGGCGTTTTCTGTTGAGGGTGCTCCGAATATTCTCGCGAGGTCCTTCTCCGAACTGACGGTAACCAATTCTCCAATTGGTCCCCATCTGAAAAATCCTGCAAAACCACCAATAGAGGTTGATTGAGCTGGAATGATGTCTGACAGATCGATTTCTTTGATCTCGACACCTGGTGATACTAAAAATCCCATTTGATTTGTTATCCTTTCAGTGTAATTAATAAGTTAAACATAATAAGGTTATATTCAATACAATCTATTTATGATATTCGTTGACTTAGAGAGATCTCCAACGCTGTATGTCCTGGACCATCTCTTCATATTTTCCAAATGATTCTGGAGTTTGGTCCCCGCTATCTACGAAGCCAAACGGTGGCAAATCCTCTTCCATCTCCATCAGCTTTTCCTGATAAAGAAGATCCTTGAGCTGCACGTTACTCATGCTCTCAAAAATGTCGGTGCTGACGAACCATGCAAAAAGAACAAAGTTCATAACGGAGTCATCGTGTGTTCCGTCCTTACCTGCGTAACTGTCACCCTTGGGCTCAAACGAACTAAGCTCCGCGATAGTCTCGGGATCAACAAGGTGAAGCTTTGATTCCTCAATAAGGTCTTTTAGGTTGGTACATCCGATCCTTTTAACCTTTCGAGACATGGTAACGCCAATGCCGTTGCTTTTAACCGCACTGGTTGTAAAGGTGTTTTCGTATTCGTGGTCGTAGTAAACAGAGTTACAAACAACCATACCAGCATCATTGTTTTCTATAATAACAAGAGCTTGGTTGTAGATCTTGGCGGCTCGTACTATAAAGTTCGGAAACAGGAGCGGAGAAACGGTGTTGTCGCGGTATGTACAAACTTGCTTAAATGGATTTTGTGAAATGTCTATAACAGAAAACGTGCTGTAATCTTGTCCACGGCCTTTGGAAACATCAGCGCAAAGAACGTATTCGTGTCCTTCGATCGGCTCCTCGTAGTAGTTGATGTCGTGCTGCATCTTTAGCGGCACCTGCGCTTGCATGCCCAACAGCGTGTCTGAATCAATTAGTGTTTGTGAACTACCAATAAAGCTGCATTCGAATTCTTGTTTAAACTGAAGCTCGCTTGTGTTGGAAATGGTTTCCTGTTTCCATTTTTCGTCTCGACCCGGAACGTCACGCCATTTAATTGTGAATGGTTTGAATTCATTAGCGCCCTGTGTCGCGCCTTCCCAGATCTTGTAAAACATGTTACCAACACCATTTGGAGTACTGGTGATGATAACCTTTGTGTCCTTACCACTTGAAATAACGGGGTAGGTTGAGGTGTAGAATTCATTAGCCTTGTTAACAAAGCCAAATTCGTCAAGAAAAATACAGTTGAGCGAAAGACCGCGAATTGAATCACCGCTTGTTGCCGATGCGATGATCTCTGAGTTGTTACTAAAGGCAATGCTACCTTTGTTAAGAACCTTACAGCCTGGTTGTAAAAAGAACGGAAGGTGTTCCAGCATGAGTGTTAACCGGCCGAGCATTTCCCTCGCAGTGGCACCTTTGTTAGCGAGCACACCAACCTTTTTATCCGCGTTGAATATAACGTAATGAAGAAGCCAGGCAACAGATGTGATACTCTTACCGCTTTGGCGACAAGCAAGAACAATAGAGAAACGGTTGTCGTGAAAGTGTTTTACCATTTTTTGTTGGTAACCCCGCAGCTTAAAGGGAACCAAACCCGAATCAAGAC
>VMHT01141224.1_pt1 | contig 11893 bp, 13 predicted proteins | sample 4693611 | NCBI WGS metagenome assembly VMHT01 (sample SAMN12280063, study PRJNA550983) | marine metagenome | isolation source: seawater sampled from same location over 5 years 0.02-0.2 micron viral filtrate | place: USA: collected off the coast of southern California halfway between the port... ...
GTTAATTTTAAGTGGAGTTGTTTCAAGTATTTTTTCAGGCACAATTTTTTTTATAAATTCATCTAAAGAATCGTATCCTAAATATGATAACATTTTTTTTTGTTCTTCCGATGATGGGCCAATATGCCTTCTTATAAATTCTTTATTTCTTTTGTCAGTCATTAAGCATTCTCCGTTACAAATTTATCGTATTCAGTTTTATTCATTAAACTATTAATCTGATTAATATCTGAAACTTTAATTTTAAAAAACCATCCATTGCCCTCTGGATCTTGATTAACGAGGGACGGATCGCTAACAATTGCATCATTGCTTTCTGTTACTTCTCCAGCAAGTGGTGAATAAACATCACTTGCGGCTTTCACTGATTCTACCACAGCAGCTTCTCCACCTACTTCAAAACTTTTTCCTTTTTCAGGCACCTCTGTAAAAACAATATCTCCTAATTGGTCAGTCGCATGTTTTGTAATACCTACGGTTGCAATATCACCATTCAATTCAATCCATTCATGTTTTTCTGAGTATTTTTTTTCTAACATAATTTTCCTTCCTTATTTTACGTAACTTTTTTTATAAAAAGGCATCTTAAATATTTTTCCTAGATGTCTTTTTCCTCTTACTTCTAATTCCAGAGCCTCTCCTTCATTAGCAAATTCTTTCAAAACATAGCCCATCGCTACCGGACCATTTATACTTGGTCCGAAACCACCGCTGGTAACTACTCCTATCTCTTTATCGTTTTTAAAAATTTTTGACCCTTCACGAGCAATTATTTTGTCAGGCTTAATACCAACTCTCTTTTTTTTCACACCGTTTGCAATATGATCTTTTACAACTTCTGATCCTAAAAAATTTCCATTTTCTTTTTTTATTTTTGATAGTGCCCAGCTTAAACTCGCTTCTATAGGCGAAATACCTGGATTTAGATCATGACCATATAGACATAAGCCGGCCTCTAACCGAAGAGAGTCTCTTGCGCCCAATCCAATAAGCTTTACTTCTTTATTCTCTAATAAAGATTTACAAAACTCCTTAACAGTTGAATTCTTTAAAGAAACTTCAAAACCATCCTCGCCAGTATAACCAGATCGATTTACATAAACATCATCATTTTTGTATTTGAATTTCCCACCAGTCATAAACTTTAAATCTCTTGCTCCGTTAACTAAAACTTCAAGCATATCTACTGCTTTAGGTCCTTGAATTGCGATTAAAGACAAATTGTCATGTAATTTAGTTATAGACGGGTTTATTACTTCGTGAATTCTGGTTATATCGTGATGTTTGCAAGCTGCATTTAATACAATATTTATTCCTTCTTCAGATTTTGTAATTATTAAATCATCATCGATCCCACCTTTCGCATTCATTAAAACTGAATATTTAGATTGATTAACTCTAAGCGATTTTAAATCTATAGGAACAATTTGTTCTAAAGCTATATAATCTTTTTCACTACCAAAAATTGAAAATTGGCCCATGTGTGAAACATCAAAAATTCCTGCAGCAGATCTTACATGTTGATGCTCTTTTATAATTCCCTCAGAGTATTGGACTGGCATATCATAGCCCGCAAACGGAACCATTTTTCCTCCATTTGCAATATGAAAACTGTAAAGTTCAGTTTTTAAATTTGTAATTTTTTCTGCGCTTTGATTCATTATAAACTCTGTTCAATGCCCTTCTGTCGGTTTACCTGAGAGATTTTGGCTCCTTCGGTGGGACATAAGTCCGCTTTCCAGAGTTTATTTTACGTACGGTCCATTTACCTGAGAGTTTCCTGGGCTTTGCTCCTTCGGTGCTGACTAAACAGACTCTCCCGTACAATGTTTTTGTACTATGGTTTGATTTTTTTACAAGATACCTTAGGTTGAATCAAATATGACTTTTATGCAACTTTTAACTTAATTATCAATTCTTGTGCTTTAATTATTAATAATATCGGCTAATAACTTTGCATTTTGCCAAGAATTTTCGGCCTTCCCACCAGTAAACCAATCTCCGGTGATACCAAGACGCAATTGGTTATCCCAAAAAACAGGTAAATCATTTCTCTCAGCATAAGCATATAACCAGCCATGAACATTTTTATGAACTACCTCTGAGGGATCGATTTTAAACATATGAAGAAATGTTTCTAAAATTTCGTTTAAAATTTCATCTTTATTTTCTCTATATTTTTTAAAATTTGCATAACCATACTCTTCGGTTGTTTGAATAGTTAATTGAGTTAATTCATTGTTATTAATAGATCTTTGTTTAGAACTTTCATGTGCACACCACGAAATGATTGTGTTATTTTTTATAACATAGCCTGAGTATTTAAAAATAGATGTTTTTTTTAATGCTAACATCACTGTAAAACATGGCTTCATAATATTTTTTTCTATTTTAAAATTAAGATCAAGGTTTTTTATTAAACTGTAGGTTTGCTCTTGGGGTAATGTTAATATTAAATTTTGAGTCCTATATTCACTTTGACCATCATCAATTAATTTCCAATGATCTTTATGAAATTCAATTTTTTCAATTTTTGATTTAAATTTGCATTTATTTATATCAATTAAATTTTTAGCAAAATCATTATTTCCATGTTCACCAATTAGTTTTTCACTTTTGGGTAACATTTTTTCTTTTCCATTTAATTCTACAAAGTCTCCTTGCCATTTTTTTATACCTTTAATACTGCTAATGAATTTTGAAAACTCTTCAGTTTTAGGAGAAATATATTGAAGTCCGTGATCAAATACTCCAATATCATCTACTTTACGTGTTGATGATCTACCACCTGGGCCTCTTGATTTTTCAAAAATGTGAACGTCTTTATTTTGTAAATAATGACAAAGTACAGCTGTTGAAAAACCTGCTCCTATAATCGATAATTTATTCATTCTATTTTTTAAAAGACTTTAACAGTAGTGCTAAGAAAATAATAGTTCCACCAATAAATACTCCTACAGATGGGTTTTCGTTAACAAATATCCAAGCCCAAATTGGTCCGGCTATTGCCTCAGAAAATGCAAAAATTCCAACTTTCGCGGACTCTGTAGTTCTTGAGCCTAAAGTTAAACAAATAAAACCTGGTGCATATTGAATTGAACCAAAAAGGAAAGCTAAAAAAAGGTCATGCGTATTCAAAGTTAAATCTTTGCTTAATAAAGCTCCTACAATCATGCAAATGACACCAGACAATGCAACAGCTGGGACCATGTCGATTTGTTTGTATTTTCTTATGATCATAACAATACTTGTGAAGCACAATGGTGTTATAAACGCTAAAGAATTTCCAAACATTGTTCCGTTTGAAACTTTGGTTCCAATCATTATATAAATTCCAATAGAAGCCATAATAATAGCGATAGCTGTAGAAATATTTATTTTTTCTTTAAGAATAAAATAACCACCAATTGCAAGCATAAAGGTTTGCGTACTTATAATAAAAAGAACGTTTGCAACTGTTGTATATTTCATTGCAAACATATATGCACCACTTCCAGATGCATATAATGCACCACAAACTATTCCGATCAAACCAAGGCTTTTAAATTTTTTTATGACTTGATTTTTTGACGTAAAAAACAGGAATATCAAAACAGCTGGGGTAAAGAAAAAAGAACGCCAAAAATAAATGGTCCACACATCTTGATTTTCAAATAATTTAAATAACGCACCACCAGAGCTTAAAAATAGACCGCCAAGTGATACTAACAAAAAACCAGGTATTTTATAATTGGATATCATTAGGCTTTAGTTTAAAACAATATTTATGAAATTAGGTTTTATTGGAACGGGTACTATTGCAACATCGGTCATAGAGGGCTTACTTAAGTCAAAAGCGAAGATTGGGCAAATTAATATTTCCACAAGATCATATAAAAACTCAATTAAATTGAGAAAAAAATCTAAGAAAATTAAAGCTTACTCAGAAAATCAAGATATCATTAATAATTCATCAATTGTCTTTATTGGTTTATTGCCAAAAGTTGCAAGTAAAGAATTAAAAATCTGCCAATTTAAAAAAAGTCAAACAATTGTCAGTTTTGTCTCTACATTAAATATTAAGAGTTTAAAAAAGCTGTGCAATCCAGTAGAAAAAATCGTAAAAGCTGCTCCTCTGCCAATGGCATCAGATGGACTTAGCCCAACAATAATTTATCCAAATCATAAATTAATTAAAAGTTTATTTGAGTTAACAGGATCTGTGATAGTTGCAAAAAATGAAAATCAAAATAACCATCTATGGGTAATGTCATCTTTTATGGCAACTTATGCCTCAATAATAAATTTGTTGAAAAAATACCTTTTAAAAAACAAAGTTAATAATGAGGATGCAAACAAGTATTTAAATATCTTTCTAACAGGAATGTTATTTGAATTTAATCATCAAAATTTTGATTTAAATAAATCTATAAAATCTCTGCAGACTAGAGGTGGTATTAATGAAGAGTTACTAAAAAGATTACAAAAAGATAAATTTTTTAAAAAAATAGATATTAATTTAAAAAAAATTTTTTTAAGATTAAAAAAAGCAAACGATAAATAAAGGGAATTTTATGATTAATGAAGTTAAGGGTAACTGTAAAACGCCAGATAAGGAGACTCAAAATTATAGATTAAATCACACAATGATTAGAGTAAAGGACCCTTCAAAATCTGTAGACTTTTATACGAGGGTAATGGGAATGAAATTGTTACGAAAAATAGATTTTCCTGCAGCTCAATTCTCATTATATTTTTTAGGAACTTTTGACTCAAAAGAAGCAGGGGATATTCCTGAAACAGATGATGATAAACGTTCATGGGTTTTAAAACAAAAATCAATTTTGGAGTTAACTCACAACCACGGTACTGAAAATGATGCAAATTTTAATTATCATGACGGAAATAAAGAACCTCGTGGCTTTGGTCATATTGCTTTTAAAGTTCCTGATGTTCTTGAGGCCTGTAAAAGATTTGAAAAACTAGGTGTTACATTTCAAAAAAAACCAGCTGATGGAAGAATGAGTAATATTGCATTTATAAAAGATCCCGACGGTTACTGGATTGAAATTGTTTAATGCAATATTTGGAAATTGAACAAGCTATAAAACTATTAAAAAATAATAAAAAAAATATCTCATTTTTAGATATTAGAGAAAGAAAGCAATACGTCCATGGTTTTGCTTTTGGTTCAGTGAATTGTCCATTTTCTAAATTTAAATATTTAATAAAAGAATTAGTCCCAGATTTAAATACTAACCTAATATTGATTGGTGTTAAAAATAACAATCAAACAAATCAAATACAAAAAATACTTACAAAATTTAGGTATTGCAGATCATATATTATCAAAGGGGATTATAAAAATTGGAAAAAACACAAATTTCCCTTATGGGCAGGAGAATATACTTTTTCAAAAGCATTTGGCGAATGGATAGAAATTACATCAAATATAAAAAATATATATGCTAAAGAACTTAATAAAATTCACAAAAAAAATCATAACTATTTACAAATTGATGCAAGACCTAAAAAAGAATTTGAAAAATTTTCTCTGCCTCAATCGGTTCAATGCTCTGGGGGTGAATTACCGTGTTATATAAATAATAAAGAAAATTTAAAAAAAAATTATATTGTTCATTGTGCTGGTAGAACAAGAAGTATTATTGCATACCAAACATTGAAAGATTTTGATTTTGAGAATAAAAAATATGTTTTAAATGGTGGGACACAAAACTGGGTGCTAAATGGGTATGACCGTAAATTTAAAAATAAGTCAAAAATTAAATCTACAAAAATAAATTACAAAGATGATTTAAAATTAGCAAATAGTGTTGCTAAAAAATTTAATATCCCATCAACTCAAATTAAGAGTAAACAAGCTAATTCCTATAATTTTCAGATAAATTCTGAAATTAAAAATTTTAAAAAAATACCTGGTTGGAAACGGGTTAATGCAACAACACTAATACAAAGTACAGATAAATTTATATCATCAACAAATACTAAAGTTTTAATATTTTCTCACATTCCAAGCTCAGCTGTCTTTACTGTTATATGGTTAAGGCGAATGGGTTACCAAGCAATATGGCAAAAAAGAAATGCTCTTAACATTAAAAAAAATTATAAATCAACAAAACCTGATCCCACTTATTTTTTTCCAAGAAGGCATCTCGGAAGCAAATCTGATTCGAAAGGTTATTTAAATTGGGAACATTCTTTAATACCAACAATTAAAAAATGGGGCTGTAAGAATCCATGGTTATCAGCAAATCGAGAAGACTTAAGCAAAGTTAAACATTCAATATATAAGATTTATAAAAACTTTTAATCTATTAAGGGTATAAAATTTCTTTAGACCAAGACTCCCCAATACGGCTATAACATAACCTTTGATGTAATCTATTTTTGACATCTTTCCAAAATTCTATTTTGTATGGAGTTAGAGCCCATCCTGACCAGTACGATGGTCTTGGAACTTTGTTTTCATCAGGATATTTTTTTTTAAATTCTTCAATTTTTTCTTCGAACTCATCACGATGTTTCATGACCTCAGACTGAGATGACGCCCATGCACCGATTCTGCTTTCATAGGCCCTGGAATTATAATAATCATCTGCTGTTTTGCTATCAACAAGTTCGACTGAGCCTTGGATACGAACCTGTCTTAGTAATGATTTCCAATGAAAACACATAGATGCTTTTGGGTTGTGTCTAAGATCCCTGCCCTTTTTACTCTCTAAATTAGTGTAAAAAATAAAACTTTTATCTGTTAATCCCTTGAGAAGAACAACGCGATTATCCGGCTGCCCTGTGCTATCAACTGTAGCTACATTGAATGCGTTTGGGTCATTGGGCTCATTTTTTTCCGCTTCTTTCATCCAGATTTTGAATAAATCGAATGGATTTTTTTCATCCAAAAAAGCTGTATCTAATCCTAATTTTTCATTCATAATTAAGCCAAATTAACCTATATAATACTTAGAATGTCATTCAATACTTTTGGGAAATTTTTTAGATTTACAACATGGGGTGAGTCCCATGGGCCAGCGCTAGGATGCGTAGTTGATGGCTGTCCTCCTAATATTCCTTTAAAAGAAAGAGATATTCAAATTGAGTTAAACAGAAGAAAACCTGGTCAATCTAAATTTGTAACTCAAAGAAAAGAAAGTGATACAGTGCATATCTTATCTGGTGTGTTTGAAGGTAAAACAACTGGGACTCCAATCTCACTAATTATTTATAATGAAGACCAAAAGTCTAAAGATTACAATGATATTAAAAATAAATTTAGACCTGGACATGCAGACTTTACTTATTTTAAAAAATATGGAATTAGAGATTACAGAGGCGGTGGAAGATCCTCTGCAAGAGAAACTGCAGCTCGTGTTGCAGCTGGAGCAATTGCAAGAAAAGTTTTACAAGTGAAGCTTGGGAAAAAATTTAATATCGTTGGCGCTGTTACACAAGTTGGTCCAATATTTTCAAATCCTGATAATTGGGATGATAAACAAATAAATAAGAACTCTTTTTTTGCAGCTGATAAAGAAGTGGTATCTATTTATGAACACTACTTAATGGATATTAGAAAATCAGGAAGCTCATGTGGTGCAATGATTGAACTGAGAGCAAGGGGTGTTCCAGTTGGTCTTGGTGCTCCAATATATTCTAAACTTGATGCAGATATTGCTGCAGGGTTAATGAGTATTAATGCAGTTAAGGCTGTTAATATTGGTGCGGGTATGGAAGCAGCAACTTTAACTGGAGAAACAAATTCGGATGAGATGAGATCCTCAGGCAAGCAAGTTAAATTTAAAACGAATAAGGCTGGTGGAATTCTTGGCGGAATTTCATCTGGTCAAGAAATTATTTGCTCATTTGCTGTAAAGCCAACATCTTCAATTCTTAATACTCGTCAAACAATAAATAAAAAAGGAGCTAATACAAAGATATCAGTGAAAGGAAGGCATGATCCCTGTGTAGGCATTCGTGCAGTTCCAATTGGTGAAGCGATGCTTGCTTGTATTTTGCTTGATCACTATTTGATGAATAAGGGACAATGCAGTAATTAGTGATCCCTTTAAAAGACGACAATCCAACTTATTCAACTCCAATAATAACTTATTCAATTATTGCAATTTGTGTAATAGTTTTTTTATTAGAGTTATCATCCCCAAACTATAATAACGGTGCAATTTTTTATTCTTGGGGAGTGATTCCTGCATCCTTAATTCATGATATGCAGTTGCCGAGTGAAGTCTACAGAGTTCCTCCAGTTGCTACATTGTTTACTTCAATGTTTATGCACGGTGGTTTTATGCATCTCATCGGCAATATGTTGTATATGTGGATTTTTGCCGATAACATCGAAGATGAACTTGGTAAAATTAAGTTTATTATATTTTATCTTCTTTCAGGAGTAGCAGCAGCGTTAACCCAAGTTTACATGAATACAGAGTCAACAATTCCCATGGTTGGTGCAAGTGGAGCTATTGGTGGAGTTCTTGGTGCTTATATCGTTAACTACCCAAGGGCAAAAGTATTGGTCTTAATTCCTCTTGGTTTTTTTTCTCAAATCGTAAAAATTCCAGCAATTTTTGTTTTAGGTATTTGGTTTCTTCTTCAATTTGTTAGCTCAGCGTTAACCAGCAGTGCTGGCGGAGGGGTTGCTTATGGTGCTCATATAGGAGGTTTTGTTTTTGGAGCTATCGCAATTCTTTTTTTCAATCGTAGGTATAAACAAAGGTCAATTAGGAAGAAAATAAGTAAAAAAAACAAAAATCCTTGGGACCGAAAATAGGGTGTCACATAGGGTCTATTCCCTAAAATGGGTGTGGACTATATTGAGAAAAAGGCAAGTAATAGCTTTAATGTGCCGTTATGAAATTTTTCAAATGCCCATGTTGTAATAAGCTACATTTTACCAGAGTTAATGGTTTAACATTTGAAAATTCATACAAAACTCTGCAAGAATTCAATATAAAAAAAAGACTAAAATGCGGTAAATGTCACAATAATCTTGCAATATTTATTCATAATAAAACCTCAGAAACTAAAGTAATTTGGGAGGAATATTATAAAGTCTACGATGATGCCTTTGAAAAGCAAAGGGATTTTCAGAATCAAAAAGATCAAATAATAGAGATAGAGGACGAGCAAGAAAAACAAAGGCAGCTAGAAATAGTGCTAAAAAAAATTAGACAGTTACAAAACGAGGTTTCTACCAATCAGTCAAAGTTGAGAATTAAAGCAAGGGTTATTTCACCAGAAGCATCTGCTGGTATGTCTGAGCGTCTATCCTACAAATAATTAAAATAAACTTTTATTCACATTATAAAATAATAATTGAGAAATGTTCACGTTTTGATTCCTCTTTGATTCTATTTTGATTCAAATTTACAACTCTTCAGTGTATTGTTGATATCTTAACTAGTTTCCAATTTTTTGAAAAGATAATACCCAATATAGAATAACGGAATTACTGCTAAAAGAGCATATTTTTGAGAAACAAAATAAGTTAGAGTCCCCACGAGCAAAGGTCCAATAAATGCTGTTGATCTTGCTGAGAAAGTGAACAATCCAAAACCTTTTCCTAAATCTTCTGGGTTAAGCAAATTCATCATCAATACTCTGCTAGCACTTTGTAATGGTCCAGCAAAGATTCCAACGAACAATACCGCCACAAAAAATTCTTGTTTGTTTCTTGATAATACCAGAATTACAATTGTTAACATTAAAGCAACTAGGCAATACTTAATGACCTTTTTACTTCCAAACCTGTCATTGAAATAACCTCCAACGTAAGCTCCTATAGCTGCAATCAAATTTCCAATAAAAGCTAATACTATAAGTTCTTTTACATTAAAGCCGTGCACCCCTGCAGCATACACTCCACCACCGGTTATTAAAACTACCAAACCATCTGCATAAAATAATCTTGCTATTAAAAATGTTCCTTTTTGTGTGAGTCCCTTATCCCACAAAATACTTTTCAAACTAGGAAAGATTTTTTTTTTTTTATTAGAAAATTTTATTTTTGTATCAAGTAATACTGCAAAAATTGGAATTGAAAAAATTAAAAACCATATTGCTACTACATAGGCAATCATTCTTATATGTTCACTTGATGATTTATCTAAATTAAATAAAGTTGACTCTGGTATTAGAAAAAACTCTAATATAAAATATAATACAGGAAGAATAGCTATATACCCAAGACTAAAACCTAAACCCGAAACATAACCAATGTTTTTTTTATCTGAAAAATTATTAAGAAAAGAATGATAAAACATAATTGAAATTTCATAAAAAAAATTTGCTAAAAAGAAAATGATCAAGGTATAAAAAATATATTCTGTTGAGGGCATTGCATTATAAAAAAAAGTTGTGAATGTAATACAAAGCGCTGTGGAAATAATGAAAAAATATTTCCTACCATTTTTGATGTTATCACTTATTGCACCTATTAATGTTCCAAAAAGTGCAATAGCTACAGCACAAATACCAGCAGTCCATTGCCAATAAGCTGCACCTTTAACAGGATCTCCAACTATTTCTTTTGCAAAATAAGGACCAAATACGAATGTTATAATAATAATTGTAAAGGGAGAATTAGCTACGTCAAAAAGACCATAAATAATCTTTTTCATTACATTTTAAAATCTTTTGCGGCACTCAATAAACCTGCTTTATCAAATGTTCTAATTAATTTTCCAAGATTTTTGGCAGTTTGATTAGCAAAAGGATAATGTTTTTCGATAAATGTTTCAGATAAAATTATACCGTCAAGCTTTGATTTTGTTAACAGTCCTTGTTTAATCAGCTTTTCAATTTTTCTTCTTGTGGTCTCTTCTGGCATCTCAAGAATATTTGATATCGCATTAATACCAAGTTTTCTTTTAGACAAAGAGCCTGGTGCTGTATGTTTGAATTCCTTTATGAAATCTTTATAAGATCCATCTATTCCTGGATCCTCCTTGTAATTTTCATGTGTCACGTGACTTACTGTTACAATCATGATCATGAAACTATCAAAATCAAAATTATAGTACTGCTTAACTCGTCTATAAAAATCTATTAAGAATGTTTGCCAACTGTAAGAAGCATTTGCATATTTGACATTGTCAGACTCTTTCTTAGCAGCATCAGCTGCGTGTTGCGCTAAGTTTTTAGTATCTGAGCTCATCCCTTAATAAATCCCCACATTGGGTTTAAAACTATTTTAGTTTTGATGTAAAGTAAAAAACACCATAATGGGATTTAAACAAGTACTTAAAATTTAAAACCAATTTCAGAAACTAGAAAGTTTCTATTTTGAGCTAGATTTGTAGAGCCTATTGGGCCTTTTCCAATATTATCAATATACTTTAGTGTGACTTCTATATTTTCTGTTATGTCACCAGTAAAAATTACAGATTTAACTCCTCTTAGATTTGCTCCTTCTGCATATCCAAGATTGAGATGAATTGGCTTATTAAATAACGAAAATAAATTTTTATTTTTATATCTTAAATCAAAAACCCTTTGTCCATAACGAACTTTACCAATCACACTACCATCTGATAGTTCTTCTCGGTAATCAATTGAGACTGATTTATCTTTATTAAAAAATTGCTCCAAATAAATTCCTTTGTGAGAGTTATCTACTTGCTTGCTAGGATTTTCATCATGGTTAACCATTTTTAGATAGGGCGCTATTACTCTTCCTTTATTTATATACATAAAGGCTAACCGCTGATTAATCTCTAAATTCAACTCTTCATCACCAGATGTGGCATCATTATAGTTCACAAAATAATTAAAATTTTTTATAACGAATTTAGGTGAAACCGGGTAACTTAAATGCAAATCTAAAACTGGTCCGGGTCTGGCGCTATCATAATCTTTTCCAAGATTATCAACAAGAGTAGAAAAA
>VMHT01181099.1_pt1 | contig 11893 bp, 6 predicted proteins | sample 4693611 | NCBI WGS metagenome assembly VMHT01 (sample SAMN12280063, study PRJNA550983) | marine metagenome | isolation source: seawater sampled from same location over 5 years 0.02-0.2 micron viral filtrate | place: USA: collected off the coast of southern California halfway between the port... ...
ATTATCGATAGCACGCTCCTTCTTGCCATTGGGAAGATTACTTAATATCATCCTCGCTACATCAGCATTTGGGATGTAATATCCGCAAGTCTGTCCTATTCTAAATATCTTTGGATCAATTGTATTAATACCTTTAATCAAGTTGTGGCGAACCTCTTCTTTATCATTCTCTTCAAAAGTCTTCAAGTCTTTTAAAAAGGGAGAAGACATGTAACCTCCTATATAACAGAAGTCATTTACATCTTTTAACTCTTCTAATCTATCCCATGCCTCGCATTCTATGACAGCATCATCTTCTATGATTACTACTTCTTTCAAGTCTTCATTAATAATCTTCTGTAATAGATTCTTATGTGATAATGAACAAGCGACTACTTTCTTTCTTAAAGGTAATTTAGCATTATGTCTCAAGTAATATCCTTCTACATCTTTATCTTCGAGGTCATCCCACCACACAGCCGGGAATAATTCATATCTTTCATCATATTTACATTTTCTATTTTCATAAGCCGATACAACAAAAACTTTCATTTATATTACTAAAGATATTTATTGTGAAAGTAAAACATATTCTTTACATCTTCTATACTGTCTATTAATGATATTGAATGGTATTGAGAGCAAAGGTTCTTTATTAGAATCTACTGGATGATAATGATATTTCTTATCGAGTTCTCTTTGAGTCCAATTATTTTTGGATCTATCTCTACCGAATATATATCCATTACAAAGGAATACGTATTTATTATGTTTAAGAATCTCAGGAATGATATCTTTTATGTCTTCATCATTCCAATGTTGAATAACATCTTTAAGAATAACTAAATCATAACCCTTCGGAATACTTTTAGCATCTTGATGTATAAAAGATATCATACCCTCTTTATACAATTTATTATTATTATCAATTACAGATTTAACACAATCAATCCCAGTATAGTTAAGACCAGACCAATCAATAGTTTTACTAAACTCCCAATCACCACATCCAAGATCACAAATTTTATTTGAATCTGTTTCAGTAATATGTTTTATTAAGAGTTCTATATACCATTTAGTATCAGGAGAAATATTTGAACCAGTCCCACTGATACCTTTACCATCTCGTGAGCCCCATATTTTCTTATTATAGATATTCGTAAACTTCTGTTCCATTTGTAATAATACAATAAAAAAAATATATATTATATACTAAATGGAACAACGTCCACCAAAAGTAATCGCTGTTAAAGATCCAGAAGAACAATATTTAAATAAATCTGGATTACCTCCTGTTCACGCTCACCTTCCCCAGATAAACGGATACGGTGGTGGAGCATGTTTATTAATGATAAGTCCTGTAAAGACAGGAAAGAGCACGATAATTAATAACCTCTTACTAAATACTGAGTTCTATGATGCTCAGGAACGATTTGATTCAACTCATATAATATCTAATACAATTGCGAATGACGTTACATCTAGATTCTTAAAAGAAGCATTTGATACACACGATCAGTATAATGATAATATCATAGATGGTATAGTAGAAAGACAAAAAGGATATGCTAAAGAAGACCAACCTGAAATCGCTGTGGTGATTGATGATTGTCTGGGTTCAATTAAAAGAGAAGGTCGAGTAAATCATCTTGCGAGTAGATTTCGTCACTTCAATATAAAACTTTTAATTATAAGTTCACAAAACTTCAGAGCTGTGAGCCCTATCATAAGACAGAATGCTACGAACGTTATCATAGGAAGTCCATTTCCTAATCGCAAAGAGTTATTAAAAGTGGCTGAGGAGTATGGCGATCTATTCGGGGGAGCAGAAAAGTTTATTCAATTGTATAAGCAGGCGACACCAGAACGTTATAATTTTATTCATCTTGATTTACAATCTAATCCCCCTAAGATGTATAAGAACTTTGATGAATTGATAGCGGAAGGCGAAAGAAATATGATTACTACTTCCCCGCTTCCTAATGAAGAATTAAAAAAAGATAATGTAGAAGAAAATGTTGATGATAAATAAAAATGGATTTATATGGACTCGATTCTGCTCGTGCTCAAGGAAACGCTATGACCACAGATAACTCATTGTATAATGAGCAGATTTTGAGTGCCCGTGATAGAATTAATAACACACTAGATGCTAATAAAATAACGGCTCAAGGAAATGTGAGAGGGGCTGACTCACAGGATTTACAAGATAATATTATCTATTCTGTGAAGGATACTCTGAGTGGTGCCACTGGAGCTGCTTCACTTGGTAGATTTACTGAGACCGCCGATGCCTATGGTAAAGCCCGAGCTGCTGGTCTAGGGAGATTTTCTGCGGCATTTTCTTCTCAAAGAGCAATCGCTCGAGGTGATGTAGATAAGACATTCGCATCAGCAACACAGGTGGGAGATAAAGCAATCGCACCTACTGTTACAAAAAATATCGCAGGGGTAGATATGATAAAAACAGATAGAGAAGTTCCTGCCGGAGGTGTAAGTGGTTTTCTTGGAAGGACTAAAACCGAAAGTGTATTTTTACCTGATAGAGGACAATTTCCAGCAGGAAACGCCCAGCGTATCCCTGACAGCCAGAGATCAGTGCTTGTCGGCGGACCCACAGACGTTCCTGATACACCACCTACTGCTCCCGCTGCCCCTGCTGCTCCTGCTGCTCCTGCTGCTCCCGCTGCTCCTGCTGCTGATACAGTAAATAATAGACCAAGAACAAATGAACCTGCTGCTAGTAATGCTAATACTCCAGAAGTAACAGATACTAAGCTGTCTGCTACAGATGAATTAAGTGGTAAAGTATTATCTACTACAGAAAAATTAAAGAAAGGAGCGGGTATAGCATCAACAGGATTCCGAGTATTAGGTGATGTAGGAGGTGGTATTCAAACATACGAAATGTTTAAGAATGGATTTACTAAAAATAAAGATGGGTCTATAGATAGATTGAATGAAGTGTCACAAATTGCTGGAACGGTGGGAACGGGATTAGATATTCTAGGGGCATTTATTCCCGCACTTGAACCTTTCGGACAATTGGCTCAGGGTATATCAGCAGTAACAGATACAATAGATCAACATGAAAAGGATGACGCTGCGACAACTCAGGCGAATAATACTTTGAATCAGGTTGAGACAACTCGTAAGAACCAATTGGCTGCTCTACCTCAAATGAAAGCAAGTGTTGTCCCAGTGAACTCGATGGTATCTTCTGGATTAGTAGGAAATCAATCTCAACATATTGCTACTAACACTCAGGGAACGGGTTCTTTTTAAGATTTTTTTTTGTATCTGAAATATTATATTTAAGTATAGTAAATGCCTACATCATCATTCTGGACTGCCGAAGAAAAGATTCCTATCTCTCAAAAGAAAGTCTCTGTTCAGGCAGAGAATGGACTCAGCTATGACCTTGGTCAACAGATTAATTTTGTTATTCCTCCCACTATTGGATTCATGATGCCCTCTGAAACCTATCTCCGTATGGATGTTAGAGTTCAGGGATGTGCTCCAGTTCCTGTCACACTTGACGGTGATCTAGGGGCAAATGTTTTAATACGTGATATCAGGGTGAGTTCTGGAGGAGCTCAAAATCAAATTCTTGAGGAGATTCAGAACGTAAATGTTCTCACTGCTCTCAAGTATGATTACAATACCAATGATACACTAAAGCAGAAGAGGGCATTGACTGAGGGAACTGTTCTAAAGAGTAATGTTTCTAATCCTAACCACGACGGAACTTCTACGAATATGAATAATATTGATACGAATCCTTATTTTGATGTTGATGGAGAAGATCTCACTGATGCTACATACAAAACTGTCAAAGCACTACTCAAACTCCCAACAGGAATATTCCAAAACGACAAGATCTTCCCACTTGCTATGACGCAGGGTCTCCGTGTAGAAATAATTTTAGAAGACGCAAGTAAGGTATTTACTCAGGTGGAAACTACTCTTAAGAATAAGAGAGTTACCTCTAATGCTGTATTCCACTCTGTCAATGGTTCAAACGACGCACCGAGTAACTGGGCTAATTCGGGAGGAAATGCCTCTCACATCTATCTTCAGAGACAGAATGGTATTATATCTGTGGAATCATGTCCTTTTAAGAAGGGTGATAAAATTGCCTTTGTGAAACCCGCTACCAACACAGATGATAATGAAACTCCAGGAGATACTCGTATCGCTAAAACGACTGGTGGAACAGCACTCCCCGCTGTGGAAATCACGGGTGTTACTTATGACTCTTCTGCGGGCATTGGTGGTGCGACGGCCACCACTGGTTTAGTTAAATTATCTTTCGCGACGACGGCGAATAACTGGTGGGCTCCTATTGCTGCGGGAGACTACTATGTCTACTCGTGTAAGGTGGATGAGGATGCTTTTGTTCCCAAATGCTCTATAGACAATGTTGAACTCCAAGTCCAGCAGGTGGATATGCCCGCCGGATATATCTCTAAGATGAACTCTATGTTAAAGGCTGGTGGAGCAATGAACTATGATTTCCTTTCATACACGAATTACAAATATTCTCAGTTAAAGTCTGATCGTGTTGTGAATATCCGACTCCCTATTCAGAATAGTCGTTGTAAGTCAGTCCTATGTATTCCTACGGATTCTACACCATACTCGGCGAAACAGAAAGTATTTTCTGAGGAAACCTACCAGGTAAATAACCTCCCGAGAGATACTGGACTTGCGGCTTCAGCATATTCTCAGAATAACTCGACTCGTAGTGGTCTAGTAGGGATTTCGGATCACGCATCAAATTATCAATTCATATATTCGGGGAGATTAAATCCGAATCGTAAGGTGCCTCTTAACCGTATCTCTGTGAATGAGGACAAACTAGCACTGAATCAGCAGAGTTTGATTGAAAATGAGAAAGCACTTTTTATGGCTGGTATTGATCCTCTATCTTTTGACAAATACCAGGAGAACTTTTTCATAGGAAGAAGTCTTTCTCTTTCATCGGGAGTATATGATGCTCGTGGAAAGGATTTCAATCTTCAAGTAGAATATCAGGAGACTGAAGGTCCTACGAAACCGAAGCTCTGGAATTGCTATTGTGCTCATTTAAGAAGAATTGTAGTCAAGGGCGATGCCATTGCTCTAGAAGTTTAAAGGATATCTTTTTTAAAAATTATTTTTTTATTAATATTATATATTATACTATAAAATATGTCTTCGCGCTCTAATATCCAAGTCACGCCGAGCAATCATACCTCAACTGGAAAGATATCGTATAAAGACGGTAATCCCCTTATACAGTTTATCATTGGTGAACAGAACAGAGTTCTTTCTGGTCAGTCTGTTAGACTGGTTGGTAAATTTAATGTATTTAAGGCCGATGATACTTTAGCTACTTCTGACCTACGTATGAGTGAACAGTTAGGGGTATATTCTATTATTGATTCCCTTACTATTAAATCTCAGGCGACTCATCAAGTAATTGAAGAAATAAAACATTTTCCAAGATTTATGAGTTCCTACCTCCCTGTCACTTCGTCAAATCAGGATTCGGCGGGACATTTGGCTATGAGTGCTCTTGTCTCACCTAATTTCGCAAATCAACAGAATAGTGTAGTCTCTATCCCCTCTTCTCTTACTACAGATAGACGGGGCGGTGGGAACTCTTTCGCGATCAATCTCCCATGTGGCTTATTTTCGGGGCAAAACCCAATTCCTCTTATGGCGAATGGAGAAGGTGGAGTTGGAGGACTCTTGGTGGAAATTCAACTTGCCCCTGATTCAAACGTTCTCTTTGATGCGGATGGGAATGCTACGAGTGATGATGTAAAGGATGCTTTCTATGAATTAAGTGACCTAAGTATTTCTGCTGAAGTTATGGAGCCTCAGGTTCAAATGGCTCCCGCCTCTACATTTGAATACAATTCTATTTCATCTTACTTCACGACTTTCAACTCTACGAATGCGATTGTCAATTTCAATCTTGGTCTATCTAGAGTCCTTGGTGTTTTTGGTAATATGATATCTGCTAATAAAATTAACAACAGAGGTGAGAATGGTTTAACTAATAACTTCCCTGTGAACGGTGATGCTGATCAGAGCGCTGCTAAAATCCAGCAATTATTTTTCACTCGTGGAGGAGAAAGATTCCCTCTTGAATACAATATTGATACTACTCAGAAAGATTCAACTAACACTCAGAATGCTAAATCGGATACAGCGGATAGTGAAATTACTCAGCAATATCTCAATGCTATCACTCAATACTCTAAATTAGCGAGAAGTCAGACTTCTCCTCTGAACACTAAATATACTTCGGGATCAACCACTACAGTTAATGTAAAGGTTGATGGAGGGTCTGTCGCAGGATTAGGAGTCGCATACGATGTGGTATCTGGACAGGGTGTTGATTTTAGTTCTGTTAACTGGGGAATGAATATGGAATGTGATCTCACTAAAGAGAATCCTCAAGCATTCTACTTGTTTGTTCATTCAAAGCAAACCCTAGCATTTAGTGGAAATGGCATCTCTGTAATCCGTTAAGTATTGATTTGAATATCTTTTTTAAAAATAATTTTTTATTAATATTATATTTTATACTATAAAATATGTCTTACTCAACTTCTTCCGACCAGTCACAAATGATGACACAGCAGCCTTCTTCATCAAGTCCAGGGGCAGTTCCAGATCTTGTAAGAATTGGACAGATTCCCACAAATACTGCTATTGATATTGAAACGGACGTCCTTGATCCAGTGGTTCATACTGATAAGTTCTGTCGATTTCAGTTACAGAATAAAGGTATCCTCCATTCAAATTCTAAGATTGTTCTACGATTATCAGAAACTGCTAGTGTTGGTTTCCTGCCCGTCGGCGTAGGTATATATTCTCTAATTCAGAGATGTGCTCTCCGTGTCGGCACTAAGACACTCTGTGAAATAGATGATTTTAATCACTATATGGGATATAAGTCAATGTTCTTATCTAATGAACATCAGAAACAGAGAGAAACGTATACGACTGGCCGTCGCCTTGCTCACAAACCGTATTACGGACCAGATGCTGATACGGGTGGTGATCACTTCGAGGGCTCTTCCGTTACTCTAGAAAATACAGCCGAGTTCCTTGGTCTTGATCTAGGTCTTCAAGTTGAGCGGACAGCGACGGAGGGACTGGAACTCAATGACCATGATTTCTGTAAAACAAATGCTTCTTTCGGACCAGAGATGACTCTTTCACTTCAGGAATTATTTCCGTTTCTTTCTCAGAATCAATTGCCCCTTTTTATGATGACTGAACCAGTTACTATTGAATTATTCTTCAGTGACGCCGCAAAGGACCGTCTTTGCCTTCCTGAATCGGCTTCCGCCACTTCTCCATCTTTCTCTATTGACCAGAGTGCTACCGAACTCATTGCTGATTATCAGTATTTCCCACAGGAAATGATGGAACAGTATGCTCAGCAGAATGCTAATCTATCTTTTACTTTTGCTGATTACAGACTTGCTAAGAGAAGTATTGATATTCCCGTGAGTAATATTACTAACGGTTCGGCTGTGTCTTCAGGTCAGCAGATTGTCAATGTAGGAGGTGCTGGACGACTTGTTACTAAGGTATTTACTGCTCTATCTGATGACAATATAGGTCGCGACTCTATTCTTGGAAATTATCACTCTATGTCAATGAATCATGATTATGGTGCTGCTGAGGCTAAAAGGTATCAGGGTCGCCTGATATCAAATATTAAGTATAATGATCACTTCCTATATCCTGTAGATGTAGAGAACTCGGCACAACAGTTCCACTATTTAACTCAAGCCGAGGGAATGGTCCCTTTCATTACTCGTGAAGAATATAACTATGAAGGACAAGGTATGACTGGGGGGACATTTGAAGGATATAAGCAACATCACCACCAGTATGGTTTAGCTGGTAAATATTTCTACCAGGCTTACAAACTCAATCGTAATGAGAGAATTAATAGCCGAGGTTTAGAAGTATACAATACTTTTGACCCTCTCAAGAATAGCAAGAAAGACGATACCGCGAACACTGCTACTCTCAGATCATATTTAGAAATCATTCGTGTAGTCCAATTACAGAATGGTGTCACAGATGTTTTCTTCGCCTAATGATATCTTTTTTTAACAAATTATTTTATTTTTATAAGTATATATTAATACTATATGGAAGCTCCTTCATACACAGATACTATATTACTGGAAGCGAATAGGAAGAGCTCTGCCGAGTTCTTAGCAGGTAATGATTTAAGTCGATCTATGTGGACTAATAATTTGGGAAGTGGAATAAAATTAGATATAGGAGATAAGATATCTGTCCATTCAGCATATATTAGTGAGATCGGCAATGAGCAAAGCACTATAGAGATTAAAGGTCGCACGGCAATTAATAATATAGGTATTTCTCAGAAATATACGACACAAAATACAACACTTGATAAAAAGGAAGGTGCTCTGAATAATGGTTCTTTAACTCTTGGGATTCAGACGAGTGACGGTAACTATTCATGGGATTATACACAGACTAAAGATACAGAGGTTATTCGTGACGATAATATAAGATTAACACATTCATATTATAAATGTGTTCAGGGAGATAATTATATTTCATTACCAAGACAATGTGGTCAGAGTGATCAACCTGGATGGTGGAATAGTGGAACAATTTGGTCTGAATATAATGATGTAAAGAATGGTAGGATAGAGAAACCTAATCCGTATAGAATGGGAACAGATTATAGTTTAGTAGAATACTTTGGTCAGCCAGATGGATGGGGATACAATCTTGGTGAAAACACATCTGGTGGCGGAACGGGTAAGACCTTTACGACGACTTCATCTAGAACTGAATTATCAAACGATGGGAAGAGATATACTTTATTTGTGAGAAAATCTTTTAAAAACTATATTCCTGAGGGTGAGAAGATTGGATTTTATTTACAGGGCGAACGAGATCCTGCTCTAATGGATTTTATTTGGTATAAGAAAACAATTAAGTATGATGTCAGTCTTGGATTTAATTCTCCTGCTAATGTTGCTTCACAGATAACTAATAAGATGAATGATACAAAACAGGTAGAGAATACATCTCTTGGTCAGGATGCTGGGGTAGCGACACTAGAAACCGATGGACAAATAAAACAAAATAATATTAATTTAACCGCGGAGTCTAACACATACGAGTTATTTCCTTGTTCAACTGCTTGGTTCGGAAAACATCCTTCTGATTTATGGTTTAATGATAGCTATAATGGTGATGGAACGATAACTAGTTTAGACATGTCTGTATTTAAAGTTCCTGTAAGCGAGGCAGACGCTGTTGACGTTACTGTGAAGACAGATACTAATCAAATAAAATGTCAATTCGCAGGCACTTTTGAAGGGAGGGTATACAAATTAGGAGAAATGTTCCAAGAGGGATTTGTGAAAGTGGGATGGAAGTGTCTGGGGGTGTTCAGAAACGATAATGATTTTGAAGAGACAAAGTTTAACAGAATTAAAGGAGCAGAGATAGTGGGAATCCAAGAGATTGCTGCGGGGGGACAGACTACTACAATCATTACTTTTGATAGAGTGATAAATACTACTACTTTCAATTGGCTTGGTCCTGGGACTGATAATGTTTGGTATCTTGCTTTCACTCAACAGGAAATCCCATCATTATATGAATCTTGTTATTCTACAGTCGGATATCTTAGACCAGAAATTCAAGAGAAAGGAAGAGAGTTGATGGCTGACCCTAATTACGAAAGATCTACGATAGATGGAGCATATAATGTATTTGCTATGGTTCATCCTATGACAAATCAAACTGCTGCTCCTGGAAAAACAACCGATCTGAAATCGACTATACTCACTAGGATACCTTGGACGGATGAAAACTTATTAAAATTAAAAGAATTATTTGATGCTCAGGCATTATATCCTGAACTATTTAATTATGATGGAATGTCATCCGACCAAAAATTATTAATAAATGTAAATAATGATACGAAAGGTAATGTATCTGTTGACAAGATGAGATTTTTATGGATGAATGATAATGAACAAGAAAGAGTTATTGGTGGTGAGGCTGTTATTAGTGAAGCATTAAACAATGATTATGATATGGGACAGCTGATAAAGGTGGATGATGCTTCTGGTTTAAAACCGGGGATGAGATTATATTTCAGTGATGTTGATACTGAAACAGAAACTTTATTTCCAAGAGATACTTTCATTACTTTTATTAAGTCAAATGATGTATATGTGAGCAATCCATTCAATGCTAGTCTGACAGTAACCGTAGACGATGATAGTGTTTATTTTACCTCTGGTGGATTAGGCTGTGATAACTATACATTATCAGGGTCTCACACCCCAGCAAATGCTTCTCATCAAACAGGGGCAGTATTTTTTGATTATAATCCAGATAGAAAAGATATCTCTACTGGTGAAGGTTCAACTCCCGAAGTATATGATTCACTAACGTATGGATTTGCTAAGAAAGTCAGGACATTTGGAGCAGATTATATTGGTCTATGGACTGGAAAATATCAGTCTGGGACATTACCAGATACATGGTTTCACGAAAATTCTATAGATCAATATAGATGTATTGGTTTTGATAAGCATTTCAACGCATACTCTACATCCTCGATTTTATTAACGAATGGGTATGCTACTGTATGGGGAAGTGATTATAATGCTTCTACATTAACTACACCAACGGAGTTTAGCCGCGATACGGCAGACGGTGGAAAATATCCTGTATCTGGGAGTAATGTTGGGACATTGTTCCGAGCATGGAGCAAACAACCAGATTTTGACGGAATGTTCTTACAGAATGCGAGTAAAGAAAATTATGGTCCTAATCCAAATACTCCCACAACAGCACGAGTATTTAATGAATTATACTGTGGAGCAAATCAAGCAGCACTTCAATTCACAGATTCTAGTTCTAGATTTTCATTTGTGAATCTTCATACTCCTGAATTAATAGGAACAGATTCTATTCAAGTAGATAACGCAAAGGATGTCGGTGATTCAGCCGACCCTTGTTTTAAATTAAATAAACGATTAAGTAGAACTAATTACAGTCCTACATTTTTGCCATATAATAACGTATTTAAGGTATCAAAAAGTGCTTCTTTCAGTGGTTCAGAGACTGTTGCTCAAAAAGATCAGAATATCACTCCGTATGCTATAATGGATGCTCAGGCGGGTATATATATAGAAGACTATGGATGTGATAAAGCAAATTGGTCACAATCTCTCTGGGAATTGATGGGATTCACATACGAACAGTTTCATAATGTGGGCTCACGATTACTAAGATTTAATGATACTGGTATCACTACATCTACTCCCACGACAAATGCTGTAGTAAGGACAGAAGATATGGAAAATGGTGTTGTCAGAGGATTAAGTTCAATACCTATACATAATACACTAGAGGTCAATTATCCGTTTTGGAGATATGACCTTGGAGCGGCTGGGACAAATGCCAGCACACCATATGACGATAAAAAAACATTTCCATATCAAGCATTTCCCGGATATATTCAATATCCATCCGTAGTTCAAGCAGGAGCAACATCAACTGTTTTAGAAGCAGATAATCTACCTCGTAAGATGTTATCTCCAATATACCTAATAAAAAGTGATCTATTGAATCCATTGTTTATAGGAGGTAGAGAAGGTTCAATACCTCTACCAGTAATAGGAGTAGTAGATAAGAGTTCGGGCTACGGGGATTTCTACACTGGTGCTAAAGACTCAACTGTATTCACCAATACAATACCTAGAACTATACAGAATATAAAAACATCAATCGTAGATGCCGATGGGAGTGAATCAAGAGTAGATGATTCATCTTGTATCATTTACAAAATACAAAAAGAAATAGCAAGTAATTCAACAGTGTTAGATGG
>VMHT01191646.1_pt1 | contig 11892 bp, 12 predicted proteins | sample 4693611 | NCBI WGS metagenome assembly VMHT01 (sample SAMN12280063, study PRJNA550983) | marine metagenome | isolation source: seawater sampled from same location over 5 years 0.02-0.2 micron viral filtrate | place: USA: collected off the coast of southern California halfway between the port... ...
AAACAAATATTGAATTTTAAAACAGTAGCTGAAGGTAAAACAGGCAGTTTAGCTAGTCCTGGAAAAGGTCAAATAAGAAAATTATTTAAAGAAACTTTTAGTGATGAAGGATTAGAAAGACTTACAAAATATAGTGAAGGTGATTTAACTTTACCAGAAATTAATCAATTAAGAATCGATATTAATAGTATACGGTCAGGTATTGATCCTAGTAAAAGTCCAGGAGATTTGAAAGCATTTAATTTAACTAAAGATTTACAAGATTCTATAGAAAATCAAATGTATAAAACAATCCGTTCTAACTTACCTAAAAAAGAAGCACAAGATTTAGTCGATTTATTTGATGCACAGCGTATGGTATACGACACTGCTAATAAACAAGTTATAAAAGACATGGCTAAACAAGAGCCTGAAGGGGTTATTAATTATTTATTAAGTACAGGCAGTAAAAACAAACCATTAGTCAATACAAAAGCTAATGATTTTATGAACTTTTTAAAAGAAACAGGTAGTGTTCCAGAAATAAGAGGAATACAAAATGGTTTAATTAATCATATTCGCAAGAATTTTTTAGATCCCTCGAGTGGACAACCGAATGTATTAGCTCAAAACTATAAAGAATTTATTGAACAAAATCAAGCAACTTTAGAAGCGGTATTTGGTAAAGAACTTTTTGAAAAAGGTTTCCCTAAAACAGGTAAAGCTTTCAACGAAAATATTATTGAACCTATAGAAAAATTAAATAGAAAATATAGTTTATTAGAACAAAAATATGGTGACGCGAACCCATTTAATATTGTAAGTAGAATTTTAGACTCAAGCCCTACAGCAAAAATGTCTGGTGAGTTAATTGATGATTTAGATTTTTTAGATGATTTATTATCAATAGCAACTCCTGCAGAAAGAGAGATTTTAGAATCACAGATTAAAGATGGAGCTAAAAAATATCTCGCTACTAGAATGCAAACGGATGGTTTGTTTGATCCAAATAAATTAAATAGGTTGTTCAATGAAGGTTTTGCTCCTGCGGGTATGGTAGGAGATGATTTAAGTTTTAAAGGTGTTTATCGAAGATTATTAGGAGATGAAACAGATTCATTTTTTAAAAATTTAGAAGTAATACGTGACATGGCTATGCGAGAGTACGGACAACTTGGTTCAGATTCTGCTGCAAGAGCTGCGGTTAAAGAAGGGGTTATAGATTCAGGAACTGAATACGCAAGAAGATTTTTTATCCCACCGTTAACACAGTTTGGTAGACGAATGACAGCATTAGATAATTTAATTGGTGAAAGAAATTTAAGATTTGTGGGTAAAGTTATGTCTGATGAAAAATTATTTACTTCATACGTAGAGTTCTTGACGGGAAGAAAAACTTTAAATAATTTTGTTAGAACATTAAATAGTTATGAGAGTATTTATTTAAGTGATATTGCAAATACTTTAGAATACTATGATACAGAAGAAAAACGAGTTAAGTTAGATGATGAGGTTTCAAAAGTTCCAAATTTAAACCCAATAACGAACGAAGCTTTTTTACCTATTAGGAATTTATAATGGCAGTAAATAGATTTAATAACAACATGTTCCAATTCGAAGATTTTGATATGTCTGGAATTATGAATCCTGAACTTGTTGATGTTATGGAAATGCGTAAAGAAGCGAACCTTGCTAGAGGTAACGCAACAGATCAATATGAAGCTGACGTTGCTGATTTTAAAAATACATTAGCAACTGAAGCAGAACAAGGGATAGCTTCGTTACCTAATGCACCAACAGTACCTAATATCGATTATACAAATTTTAATCCTACAATATTCGGACAACCTTTTATTACTCCAGATTTTAATTTAGAAGATATGGATTTTACGAATCTTCCAGATATACCTGTAATACCTAATATACCAACATTCGTTGATAATCCATACATAGAAGTATTTGATACGCCTACACCTGAACCAGACCCTTTTGCAAACCTTCCAGATTTAGGTTTTGTTGATTTTCCAGATTTTAATTTTGATATTCCTGAATTAGGTATTGTTAATGTAGATGATACTATTTCTACTATGCCTTTTACTGATGATATCATCGATGTAGATATTCCTGTATCAGATAGCCCCCTACCTGATTATCCTTTTGTTGATCCTGAAACAGGTGGAGATTATGTTTTAGTGGTAGGAGACCCTACAAATCCTGGACCAGGAGTCGTAGTTAGAGATCCTGAAACAGGTGAATTACCTCCAGGATTTACAGATGAAGGCGTTGAAGGACCTGCAGGAACAATACCACCAGAAGTTTATGTACCTAGAACACCACCCCCCGCACCTAGATCATATGAAACAGTTATTCCTTTTGAACGACCTTTAGATAATGTTATGGCAGGATATACAAGACCAATGGATCCAAGTTTATTTGGTAGTACTCCAGGATTCGAAGATAGTCCGCTTAGACAACAACCAACAGGGATGAAAGGCGGAGGTCGAGTACCTATGGGAAATAATAATATGTTAAATAGTGGGCTATCAAGGTTGCCCTTAAATCAACAAAACGATACACTTACTCAAGTGTTCCAATCAGGCTTTAGACCACGGAGATAAAATGGCAAATGGAATAGAAGACTTAATGAATATACGAACAACAGGCGGTACACAAAACGTTCCTCCTAGACCTCCTATGCAAGGTGGGTTAGCTTCTATGGGAGCAGGACAACCAACAATGCCTCCTGTGGTAGACGATCAAATGTCAATGCCCCCTATGGGCGGACAAGAAATGCCTTCTGAACAACCTCAAGAACAAGGAATGTCTATTGAACAAGATGCAGCAATGTTAGCCGAAGCAACAATCGGTAGAACAGGTGGTGATCCTCAAGCAGCAGTCGCTATTTTAGATACAGCTAAAGCCATGTTGATGCAAGGTGGTCAAGAAGAACCTATGATGATGGAAGGTGGTGGTGCATTAAATCCAGGATTACAAGCTTTACAAAAAACAAACCCTGAAGTCGTTGATAAAATTTTAAAAAGAGAAATGGGTGGACCGTTATATGCTGAAGAAGGTATGCCTCTAACAGATACTGAAACGATGAAACAAATGATTATGAATAGTATTAGAGAAAATCCTATGTTAAATAGTGAAGGTGCATATAATATTACAAGTCCTATGGGAACAAATGTAAGAACAGCTGTATCTCAGTTAAGTAATGATGTTTTAGGTAGAGATGTTTCTGATAACCGTTCTAATGTTTCTAAAGATGAGTTAAGAGGAATTTACGGTAAGTCGCGTATTTTTAATATGCAGAAAAACTAATCGATCCAGTCTTTCCACTTCTCATCACCTAGTACTTCTTGTGCTAGGTCGAGTTTGTTTCTAAGAGCTTTTACGATCTTTTCATCAACCGTGCCTTTAGCAACTAAATCAATATAAGTAACTTTATTTGTTTGACCTATACGGTGAGCCCTATCTTCCGATTGTAAACGTTTTTCTAAATCGTAATTATTAGAATAATAAATCACGGTACTTGCTTCGGTCAACGTAATACCATAACCACCTGTTTGTACGTTACTAATTAAATACGTAAGAGATGAGTCAGGATCTTGAAATGATTTAATTATTTGTTGTCTATCTTCATCTAACGTTTCACCGTAGTAAGTTGCTACTGCTTCTGTACCCACGGTATCTTGTAATGTTTTTAAGATACGTTTGATATCGTATTGATAATTAGCCCATATAATAACTTTACCTTGAGTTTCTGCTAATACATCTAATAAACTATCTAAACGATTGCTTTTAATTTCTACTTCATCACCTTGATCGTGTTTAACGAAACCACAAACAACTTGGTGTAGCCTAAGAATCTGTGTTAGAACAGAAGTAACACTTACTAATTCACTAGATTCTAATTGTGCAATAGCATAATCTTTCAGCTGTTTATAAACTTTCTTTTGTTCAGGTGTTAGTTCAACTTCTCTGCGTTGATATACTTTATCAGGTAAGTCTAAACATTCTTTCTTTAGCACTCTGTAAGAGAACTCATTTACATTTTCTGTAAGTTCTTCTAAGTTTTGATAACCGACCACCTGTCTAAAGGTTCGTTGTCCCATACTTCTATTAATAACTTTTGCATATCTGTTTTGAAATGAATAGAACGATGAGTAACCTAATAGCTGTGTAGATAAAAATGCACTTTGGCTATATAAATCTAACGGTGATTGCGTTACGGGAAAGCCTGTAAGGATTCTACGATACTTTGTATTAAGAGCTAATTTTAATAAGTTTTTAGTTCGTTGTGCTTTAGGATTCTTAATAGTCGTAGATTCATCAACCGCGATCAGTGCGTTGTGAGCTAGTATAAACTTTTCAACAAATGCTACACCTTTCTTCGTACTAAAAGCTTCTACATTAATAATTAATATTTTAAGTTCAGGTGAAACTTCGAACAACTTCATTAGTTCTGCTTTTTGTTTTACCGTAGGTGCGGGATTCCATACACCAACTTCTCGTTCTACGTGGTCAGGCATATGAGCAGGTATTTCTTTTCCCGACCAGTTACGATAGACCCCTTTGGGTGCTACGATGATAGCGGCGTTTATCCCACCTTTATCATATAGAAGTGCGATATTATCTATAAGTACTTTAGATTTACCTGTACCCATTTCCATAAAATAAGCATATTCACGCTTATTCCATGATCTTTTTAATGCCTCAAGCTGATGCTCATAAGGCTTGGTTTTAAACTTATACTGCATATTCTTTCTAATTTCTAGTTCCCATTATATATTACAATTTACTTATAAAAAGCCCCAAACTAAAAAGTTTTCTCATGCCCTCTAATAGAATTAATAGTTTCTAATAGATTGAATCGTACAATCTAATAGACTGTAACACTCTTAAACACTGGCTTTGTTTAAAAATCTATTAGATTATTACCGATATTAGTAGTTTTCGAAAAGTTTTTCCTATAAACTTTTTTATTCTTAAAACTACTATATAACTAATAGCTTTACTTTGTCGGTATTGCTAGATATTATTTAAGTTCTAGAAATAAGAAAGGAGAAAAAAGTGACAGTATATGTCGTACAGGAGATTCCAGGACGTAACATTGCCTCGGCTAGAAGCTATGGTGATTTTCAAGTTCTGTTACCTTCTAATACACAAATTATGTTAAGTGCTGCTCCCTCTGTTCGTAGGATGAAAAAACTTTTACAGGACTTCAAAGAAGGAGATTACTTATTATTAATAGGCGATCCTGCCGCCATTGGCGTAGCGTGTTCTATCGCTGCATTTTATAACCGAGGTAGATATAGTATATTAAAGTGGGATCGACAGGAAAGTTTATACTATCCTGTTGATATCGATCTACATCAGAAAGGAGAAATAGATGAATAAACCAACCTTTGAGGACTTAGTCGGTACGGAATCCGTTGAAGAATGGACGAATGACGTATCTGACGGAGAACTTAATATTGTTTCTGACTTAGCCAAGAAACAACTTCAACTAGCTAGGCAAGTAGCCACGTTAGAAGAAGATCTCAAAGCTAAGAAAGAAGAACTTCGCTTAACTTCGGAGCAAGAACTACCTGACGCGATGCAATCCGCAGGTCTTAATCAAATAGTACTTAGTACAGGAGAGAAAATCTCTATTAATGAGTTCTATAACGCTCACATATCGAAGGCAAACCAAGAAGTAGCATATCAGTGGTTAGTAGAAAACGGTCACGAAGGACTTATAAAGAACGAGGTTCTTTTAAAGTTCGGACGTGAGGAAAGCACAGTCGTAGACGAAACTGTTTCGGCTCTGCAATCTAGAGGTCTATCACCAGAAGTGCGACAGAGTGTTCATCCGAGTACATTAAAAGCTTTTGTAAAAGAGCAGTTTACTTCGGGTAACGATATACCAACCGAACCATTTGGTATCTATATAGGTACTAAAGCAACCATTAAAAAGGATTAATTATGACAGATAAAAAAGATATAGCTGAAACATCTAATACCGCTATCAGCACTTTTGACGATACTTTATTGTCAGGCGGTACAGGACTAGAAGAAACAACTACAGAGGATTTTGCGATCCCCTTTATAAGAGTTCTTCAACCCATGTCACCACAACTACAAAAACAACATGGTAGTTATGTACAAGGTGCGAGTGCAGGTGATCTGTACAACACTGTTACAGGTGAAGCCCACGACGGAGAAAAAGGAATATTAATTGTTCCGTGTGCTTATAATAAAAAGTACATTGAATGGATTCCTAGAGAGAAGGGTGGTGGTTTAGTAAACGCTAACCATGACATTTCTATCTTATCTAAATGTACTAAAGATCCTGAAACTAGACGGTCATATACACCAGACGGTAACGAGATTGTAGAAACTGCACAGTTTTTCGTTTTAGTATTAGAAGGTGGCTCTCCACAACAGGCTGTAGTAACGTTTACTTCCACACAATTAGGTGTAGCTAGAAAATGGTTAACGATGTTAAGAATGGCTAGAGTAGAAAACAGTAAAGGTGAGTCTGTAGAAGCACCAATGTTTGCTTATACTTATAGACTTTCTACAACTACTCAGTCTAATGATAAAGGTAGTTGGAACGGATATTCTGTTAACCAAGAAGGTGCTACAGAGATGCCTATTGCAATGATGGCTAAAGACTTTATGTCTGCGGCAAGAGCAGGAGACGTTCAAGTTAAAGAGGAACATCAAAGAGATGACGTAAAAGATACTACGTTTGACGACGCAATCTAACAAGGAGGGGTTTTATGTCGTTAGCAGAGAAATTTGCTACACGCTATGCTGGATTGCGGAAAGCTTACGGTACGTTTACCGCAAGTGATGAAACTCGAGAGGATGGCAAGGCAAGTGGTAAAAACATCACCATATCTAAGGAGTTATCTGATAAAGATCTTCTGAAGCTGTGGGATGACCACTTGTCAGGTCGTCAAAGCGTAGGGATTGTAGCGATAGATGAAAACAATAGCTGTGTATGGGGAGCGATCGATGTTGATGAGTATCAACTAGATTTAAAAGACCTCTCTAAGAAACTAGCTAAACAAGAATTACCTCTAATACTTTGTCGAAGTAAAAGCGGAGGAGCACATATTTATATCTTCCTACAAGAACCTGTTGCGGCTTCGATGCTACAACGAAAGCTTAGACAATTAGCCGCGGCAATCGGCTACGGTCAAGCAGAGATATTTCCTAAACAAACACAACTGTTATTAGAACGTGGTGATAGAGGTAGCACGTTAAATATGCCTTACTTCGGAGGAGAGAACTCAACACGTTATGCTTACGGTAGAGACGGTGGAGCGTTAACTCCAGAAGAATTCCTTAACTTCGCATCTGAATTATCTTTAACTGCAAACCAGTTAGAAAAATTAGAAGCTAGTCCATTAAACGAAGCTATTGATTGGTTAGATCAATCACCCCCATGTATACAACATTTAATCGTACAAGGGTTTCCTAAAGGTACACGTAATTCAGGATTGTTTAACGTAGGAGTATTCCTTAGAAAGAAATTTCCTGATGATTGGGAAAAAAGATTAGAAGACGTAAATATAAAATATATGCAACCACCACTAGGAGCACAAGAAGTATTGACCGTGGGTAAGCAGGTACAACGTAAAGATTACTTTTATAAATGTAATGATCAGCCGATAGCTAGTCATTGTAATAGTCCTCTATGTCGAACACGTAAATATGGGATTGGTGCTAATGGCGGTACACCGTTATTTAGTAATTTAACTAAACAAGATAGTGAACCACCGATTTGGTTCCTAGATGTAGAAGGCGGCAGGTTAGAATTAGAGACAGATGACTTACTAAATCAAAACAGATTTCAAAGAAAGTGTATGGATGCTCTAAATAAGATACCTCAGAAGGTTAAGGAAAACGTCTGGAGACAGATCATCCAGCAGCTCCTAGATGCATTAACCGTGGTCGAAGTTCCTAAAGAAAGTTCCACAGAAGGGCACTTTTTAGAATTATTAGAAAATTTCTGTACAGAACGACCTGCGAGAGAACGTGATGAGCTTTTATTACATAAACCATGGACAGATAATGGTAAAACCTATTTTCGACTTGGTGATTTAATGGAATATTTACATCGACATAACTTTAAAGACTATCAAAGAAACAATTTAACATCTAAACTAAAACAACTACATGGAGAACCACACTTCTTTAACATAAAAGGACGAGGAGTAAACGTTTGGTATATAGAAGAATTTAAAGCTCAAGACGAACCGCATGATTTACCAGAATTTAACGATAACTTATTATGATTAAACATATTAAACATATATTTGCAGAGTTTGAGCACGGAATAGATAAGTGGGACGATCCTCGTGAACGTATGTTCGAAGGCACGATGGTTAAAGGTCGACCGACTCGTGGGTTTGGTGATTCAACTTTTAATTATGCAGGTAAATTATATGAGCCTGAACCATGGACTCATAAAATGCAATTAATTAAGGTTGCGGCAGAAGATGTAGCTTCCAGAGTTTTCGATAAAGAAATCAAATTTACTTTTTGTTTATGTGGTTTTTATCCTGATGATAAAGGTATACCACACCACAGTGATACTGTACCAACTCTTGATGACGTGGTTGTTTCTTTAAGTTTTGGTGCACCTAGAGTTTTTGCTTGGAGAACTTATCAAAATAATATAAAACGACATACTAATACCAGTGAGGTAGATTTTAAAGAAAACTTTATAAAAGATGAAAAGTTATATCTTCTTGATCACGGTGATGTGATTATGTTCGATGGATATTCACAGATGAAAGCTACCCATGCTGTTCCTGATTTAGTAGGAGCAGAGGAAAGAGTTAATTTAACATTTAGGAGTGGGTTATGAATTGTTGGCATTGTAAAACACCTTTAATATGGGGTGGTGATCATGATCTAGAAGATGAGGATGATTACGACATAGTAACTAACCTCAGTTGTCCTAACTGCAATACACACATAGATGTTTACCACAGTTTTGAAAATTTAAAAGATGACCTTACCTAGCCATACGCAAGTGATCCTTGGACCTCCAGGAACAGGGAAAACTAGCACACTCCTTGGCTTAATCGAAGACGAACTAGAAAGCGGTACTGAACCTGAACGTATTGGGTTTTTCACGTTTACTAAAAAAGCAGTAAACGAAGGTAAAGAAAGAGCTATGCATCGTTTTAGTATTACTAATAAACAACTGCCATTTTTCCGTACTCTACATTCATTAGCTTTTAGACAACTAGGACTGACTAGGGAAAGCGTAGTAAGTAACTCAGATATATATGATCTAAATGAGAAACTTAATTTAAAACTTACAGGTAGGACAACTTCCGATGACGGTCATTTATTTGGTATGACTCATGATGATCGCCTAGCGTTTATAGAAAACTTAGCTAGGATGAGAGACATACCATTAAAAGAACAATGGCACGAGGTTGAAGATGCGGTCGGTTGGTTCGAGCTAGAACGTTTTGCTCGAGGATTGAAGTTATTTAAAGAAGATCGGTTGCTTGTTGATTATACAGATATGTTACAAAACTTTTTAGTCGACGGTGATATACCTGTATTAGATGTTATGTTCGTAGATGAAGCACAAGACCTTTCTCCTTTGCAGTGGGCGGTGGTACGTAAGTTAGCAGAAAAAGCCAAAAAGATTTATGTAGCAGGTGATGATGACCAAGCGATCTATCGTTGGGCGGGAGCAGATGTTGAATATTTGATAAAAAATTCTACAGACGCTATGGTACTAAAACAATCGTATCGAGTACCTTCTTCTGTGCATAAAGTTGCCAGTCAATGTATAGGTCAAGTAGGTTCGCGTATATATAAAGAATGGAAGCCTCGAACAGATGAAGGTTTAGTTCGTTGGGAAGCTACGATAGAACAAGTAAATATGGATCAAGGTGAGTGGTTAGTGTTAGCTAGAACAAATTATTTATTAGAAGGAGTCGATGAGTACTGTAGAAACGAAGGCTGGTTCTTCGAGGTTAAAGGTCGACCGTCTATTTCAGAAGCAAAGGTTAGAGCAGTTATTTATTGGGAACGGTTACGTAAAGGTCAAACAGTAACCTTGGCTGAATGTGCAAATATTCTAAAATATATCAAAGTTAAAACACCTAAGAAACTTGATTTATTAGATACTGATTTAGTTTTACAGTACGAAGATCTCAAAAGTCATCTACCAGACTTGCCCGATGGTCATTGGTACGATGTTTTTACACTGTTAAGTCCTAAAGATATTAGTTACATACGAGCTATGTTACGTAGAGGAGAAAAGATTACTAAACAACCACGTATCAGATTATCTACGATTCATGCGGCTAAAGGTGGAGAAGCTACTAATGTTGTACTACTTACTGATATAACGACAAGAGTTTATAAAAACTACCAACAAAATCCTGATGAGGAAAATAGAGTATTTTATGTTGGTATTACGAGAACAAAAGAAAACTTGTATTTGATAGAACCTAAAACAACAAAATGCTATCAAATGTAAAAGTGCTTTACTTTGCACATAAAAGTAAAGTATAAAGGTACTTATGTTTAAAGAAAGGAGAATATTATGAACATATTTTATTTTAACGAAGATCCTGTGATTGCGGCTAAGTCGCAACCAGATAAAATGCTAGTGAAAATGCCATTAGAAACCGCACAGATGCTCTGTACAGCTCACCGTTTATTAGACGGAGACGAATATGCAGATAGTGTAGGTTTATATAAGAAAGCTTATATGAACCATCCCTGTACGATCTGGGCTAGAGAATGCAGTGGTAACTATTATTGGCTTTATAAACATTTTATAGCGTTAGGTAATGAATATACATATCGTTACCAACGGACTCATGCAAGTCTTGCTAAATTGTCAGACGCCTTATACGTGATGCCTAAAAACATTACTCGAGGTCTTATGACACCAGTTGCTCAAGCTATGCCTGACGAATATAAAAACGAGGACTCTGTTCTAGCTTATCGTAATTACGTTATTAACGAGAAACATTACGCTAAGTGGGAAAAGGGTAGAACTAAACCAAGTTGGTGGAGGTAAATTAAATGTCATCAATAAGAAAGAAACTTACTGTTAACGAAAACGACAGTAAAAATACTAGAATGGATATCGCTAGTGCGGGTGTATTAGCAAACTGGAGACCTGATGAACTTGCTCATATAAGTCGATTCGATAAGATCGCTTCTATGTGTATTGCTGAAGCTAAACGAGTAGGACGACCACTTGATACGTTTGAAGTTGGCTGCGGTGAGTGTTGGACACTCAGAAATCTATATAAAGCTTATGTTGTAAAGAAATCAGATATTATCAGATCGTATTATGGTTACGACATCGACCCTGCTTGTGAGTTAGAAAATCCTTTTTGGTCTAATGCAGGTGGAGAGTTAGCTGATTCTACGTGGTTTCAGAACTTTAACGGTGAAATACGTATACAAGATTTAACTGTTGATCCTGTATTTAAACTAGAAGATGAAAGCGTAGATTTTTTCTGGACGACCGAAGTTATAGAACATATGGGTAGAGAGTTTATTGGTGCATGGTTAGATGATGCAACTAGGGTTATAAGACCGAATGGGTTAGCCTTTGTATCTACCCCTAACCACGATGGTTCTAACGACAAGCTACCTGAGGATCATATTTACGAGTGGGGTTTTCAAGAACTAAAAGAAGAACTAGAAAGAAACTTCGAGATAATAGACGTTACAGGAACGTTTATACAATTACCTAATTTAAAGAAAGCGATGAAAGAAGATTCTGAAACAGGATGGACGCCTGAACAGTTTCAAAAACTACAAAACAGATACGGTAGACAGTTTTTACGAGTTGTTGCTGCTACGTTTTATCCTGAAGTCGCTAATAACTGTTCTTGGGTGTTACGTAAAAAGTAATGACCG
>VMHT01086258.1_pt1 | contig 11891 bp, 12 predicted proteins | sample 4693611 | NCBI WGS metagenome assembly VMHT01 (sample SAMN12280063, study PRJNA550983) | marine metagenome | isolation source: seawater sampled from same location over 5 years 0.02-0.2 micron viral filtrate | place: USA: collected off the coast of southern California halfway between the port... ...
CAATGATGTCTTTGAGTTCTTGATATCTTTGCAGCACTTGCTGAACACCCATTGCAGTATCGTAATGTTCTTGGCCCACAATATTTGGATCCAATTGACGACTGGAAGACTCAAGCGGATCTACTGCCGGATAAATTCCAAGAGCTGCGATTTGACGTGACAAAACCACAGTCGCATCGAGGTGAGCAAATGTTGTTGCCGGAGATGGGTCTGTTAAATCATCTGCGGGTACGTAAATTGCCTGCACTGAAGTAATCGAGCCTGTTTTGGTGGAAGTAATTCTTTCTTGTAGGACTCCCATCTCTTCAGCCAAGGTAGGTTGATAACCCACTGCTGAAGGCATTCTGCCTAGCAAAGAAGAACATTCTACTCCTGCTAAGGTGTAACGATAAATATTATCAATAAACAATAAAACGTCTCGACCTTCGTCTCTAAATTTCTCTGCGATGGTTAAACCAGAAAGAGCAACCCTCATTCTGTTTCCAGGAGGTTCGTTCATCTGGCCATAAACTAGGGCCACTTTGTCTAATACTTGTGACTCAGTCATTTCTAGGTAAAAGTCATTTCCTTCTCTGGTTCTTTCACCTACTCCAGCGAAAACCGAATAACCGCTTGTTTCATAAGCAATATTTCGAATGAGCTCCATCATGTTCACGGTTTTTCCAACACCTGCTCCGCCAAACAGACCTACCTTTCCTCCTTTTGCAAAAGGACACATAAGGTCGATTACCTTAATTCCGGTTTCCAATAATTCAGACGATTCTGCTTGTTCTTCATAAGAAGGCGGATTTCTGTGTATTGGCATTCTTTCTTTCTCGCCAACTTCACCTTTACCGTCTATTGGCTTACCCAGCACGTTTAAGATTCTACCTAGGGTTTTTTCACCAACGGGCACTGTTACGGGCTCGCCAGTATTTTCTGCCTCAGCTCCTCTCTTCAATCCTTCAGTAATTCCCATGGCGATGGTTCTAACAACTCCATCTCCAAGCTGTTGCTGTACCTCTAAAATAAGATCTGCCTCTTTTACGACGAGCGCGTCATAAATCTTAGGAAGATCCTCTTTAGAAAACTCTACGTCGATTACCGCTCCGATAACCTGTACTACTGTTCCTTTGCTCATTTTTTTACCTCAAAATTTTTATAGTGCTGCAGCTCCACCGACAATTTCAGAAAGTTCCTGAGTAATTGCCGCTTGTCTGGCATTGTTGTAAATAAGTTGTAATTCGTCGATGAGAGTACCGGCATTCTCGGTAGCATTTTTCATCGCAATCATTTTTGCCGCTTGCTCGCAGGCTATGTTTTCAATCACGGCTTGATAAACCAAAGATTCAATATAACGCTGCATTAAGCCGTCTAACAATTCTTTCGCGTCTGGCTCATAGATGTAGTCCCATCTGTGTTTTAGTTCAGGCGTATCTTCTGCTAAAAGCGGCAGAAGTTGTTTGATTTCTGGCTGTTGAGTCATCGTGTTTTCAAACTTATTGCTAGCTAAATAAACCTTGTCGATTTCTCCTGCTTCAAATTTTTCCAACAAGATCTTTATTGAGCCAATCAAATCCTCTAAAGCTGGAACGTCTCCGAGCTTTTCAGCTGCTGCAACAACGTTACCCCCATAAGAGTTAAAGAATACCTTTGCCTTGGTGCCAACCGAACAAAACTGTTGGCCAATTCCTTGATCAGCCTGTTCCTTTAAAAATCCGACTAGGTTTCTAAATAAGTTTATGTTTAAACCGCCACACAAGCCTTTGTCAGAACTTACGACAATGATGCCAATGTTCTTGGTTTCTCTTTCTGTCATATACAGAGGCTTATATTCAGGATTTGAATTAGCCAAGTGACCGATAACGGAGAGCATGCGATCTGCATAGGGTCTGCCCATTTCCATTCTGTCTTGGGTTTTACGCATCTTACTAGAAGCGACCATTTCCATGGCGCTCGTAATTTTTTGCGTATTTGAAATACTGGAAATTTGTTTTCTTATTTCTTTTGTATTTGCCATGCTACCAAGTTTGTGATGATTTGAATTTTTCCAGTGCTTCTTTGAAGCTAGCTAGTACCTCATCAGAATATTCTCCGGTTTCGTCTAAGTTGGCCATGAGTTTCTTGTATTCAGAAGCCATGAAAGATAACAAGGCAGATTCAAAATCAGCTACTTTGTTAAGCTCTACATCCTTCATATAGCCTTCGTTAACCGCAAAAAGCATTACAGACATCTCCCCAACTGACATTGGTGAATACTGTTTTTGTTTCATAACTTCGGTTACTTTTTGTCCTTGTTCCAGCTGTTCTCGAGAAGCATCATCCAAGTCTGAGGCAAATTGGGCAAATGCTTCAAGTTCTCTAAATTGGGCCAAGGCTATCCTTACTCCTCCGCCAAGCTTTCTAATCGATGGCAATTGGGCTGCTCCACCCACCCTCGATACTGAAATACCTGGATCCATAGCAGGCAAAATACCTTTGTTGAAATAAGCCGTATCCAAGAAGATTTGTCCGTCAGTTATTGAAATCACATTCGTCGGTACGAAAGCCGATACATCCCCTGCTTGAGTTTCAATAATAGGAAGCGCAGTCAAAGAACCCGTTTTGCCCTTTACTTTTCCGCCAGTTTCTTGTTCAACATATTCTTCGTTGACTCGTGAGGCTCTTTCGAGCAACCTTGAGTGAAGATAGAAAATATCGCCTGGGTATGCCTCTCTTCCTGGCGGTCTTTTTAAAAGCAATGAAATTTGTCTGTAAGCAACCGCTTGTTTAGATAAGTCATCGTAAATGATCAAAGCATCTTCGCCTCTGTCTCTAAAGTACTCTCCCATAGAACAAGCAGAATATGGAGCCAAGAATTGCATGGGCGCTGGATCTGCTGATGCTGCAGCTACAACAATGGTGTGATCCATTGCGCCAAATTCTTCCAACTTTCTTACTGTTGCAGCTATTGAGGATTGTTTCTGGCCAATTGCCACATAAATGCAAGTCATGTTCTTGCCTTTTTGGTTGATGATCGCGTCAATGGCAATAGCAGTTTTTCCTGTCTGTCTGTCGCCAATGATCAACTCTCTTTGGCCTCGCCCAATAGGCACCATGCTGTCGACTGCTTTTAGTCCGATTTGAACTGGCTGATCAACTGGCTTTCTAAACATTACCCCGGGAGCAACTTTCTCAACTGGCGAAGTTAACTTGGAACCAATGTCGCCTTTCCCGTCGATGGGATTTCCTAGCGCATCTACTACTCTGCCGACAAGCTCATCACCAACTGGGACTTCTAGAATTCTGCCAGTACATTTTGCGGTGTCTCCTTCAGAAAGCAGTTTGTAATCACCAAAAATTACAACTCCCACAGAGTCGCGTTCCAGGTTTAGCGCCATACCAAATACACCGCCGGTGAATTCGATTAGCTCTCCATACATGGCTTCACTGAGCCCATGAACTCTGGCAATTCCATCAGCAAGAAATACAATCGTACCTTCGTTCGATTCTTCGGCCGACACATCCAATTTATTAATTCGGTCTTTTATAATCTTGCTAATTTCTGATGGGTTTAAATCTTCCATTTGTAACCTCTTAAGTTCTAAGTTGAGTTTTCAACTTTTCTAGTTTGTTTTTTATCGACAAATCAATTACTTGATCGTCATAAGAAATCTTTAGGCCGCCGATAAGGCTCTTGTCTATTTCTGTAACAATGCTTACTTCGGCTTTCATTCTTTTCTTTAATGCAGCTTCTATTTGTTTCAATTGTTCTTTATCAATTCTGTAAGAGGAGGCAACAGTTATGTTTTTTAGATTTTTTTCCTTGGCGACAAGTTCCTTGAAGTTTTTGCTGATGTCAGTCAAAAGCCTCAACCTGTTTGCGCTTCCCGCGACAGAAAGAAAATTTATAAATTTGTCCTGAACTTCGTCTTTAAATAAATCACAAAAAATATTTGTTTTTTCACTTTGTGAAATGCTTGGGGTTTCTACTAGTTGAGAAATCTTTTGATCTTCGAGAGCAAGCTCTATCAATGAAAAATCTGCTATCCACGCATCCAGAGTTTCATCCGCTAAAGCAACTTCAAAGGCTGCTTCAGCATAAGGTCTAGATTGTGTTCTTATTTCTGACATTAAATCTTTTTAATCAACGAATCGATGATATCTTTATTAGCCTTAGCGTTTATCTCTTTATCTAAGATCTTCTGAGCCCCGGCTATTACAAGTGCAGCGACTTCGTCCCTTAAGCCATCCTTAGCCTTGTTAGCGCTCTGCTCAATATCCGCTTCTGCTGAGAGTTTGATTTTCTTTGCTTCTTCCGCGGCTTGATCTTTCGCCTCATCGACAATTTGATCTGCTCTAGAGTTAGCCTGATTAATTAGGGAGGAGGCTTCCGCCTTCGCTCTATCTAATATCACAGCCGACTCCTTATTTGCTTCTTCAAGTTTTCTTTGAGATTGACTGGCAGCCTCGAGACCATCAGAAATTTCTTTCCTTCTGTCCTCAAGAAGGTTTTCCATACTAGGCCAAATGTATCTGTAAGTGATGAACACAAAGATACAAAAAGCTAGAAGCTCTGCAAAAAAAGTAGCGTTTATATTCATGTTTTTAGGTGAACAAGAATAATAGCCCTACAGCCAATGAAATAATTGGCAATGCATCTGTAAGCCCAAGAGCAATCAACACTTGTGCGAACAATTGACCTTGAAGCTCGGGCTGTCTTGCCACAGCTTCAATATATTTTGAAGTTAGACTTCCGATACCTATCCCAGCACCTAAGGCGCCAAGACCAGTAAGCAGTGCTCCTGCTATTAATCTACCTACTTCTACTTCCATATTAGTCTCCTAATTTTTTAGCTAGTGTTTGGTACTAGCCAAGTTTAAATAAGCTATTGTAAGCATCATGAAAATGTATGCCTGCAAAGCAACAATTAAAATGTGAAATAACGCCCAAGATAAATTCAAGATCAATCCAGGCAAAAACCACAAGGTTTGGGAAAAAGACATTGCAAATTGACCAAACATAATGGCAATCAGGATAAAGATCATTTCTCCTGCAAATAAATTTCCGTAAAGTCTTAAAGCCAGTGCAACATGTTTAGAGACATAGCTTATAAATTCTAATGGCCCAAGCGGAACGATAAAAAGCTCTTTCAGGAATCCTCCTGCCCCATGAGTTTTTACGCTGTAATAAGTGACAAGAATCATCACCACGATTGCAAGAGCAAGGGGGGCATTCAAATCAGCCGTTGGTAAAATTTTGAAATAGTTGAATCCGCCTCCAAAATGTCCAAAGAAACTTGCCATTTCTACCGGCAACAAATCCATTAGATTCCAAGAGATGATCCAGAGACAACTAGCAAAAGCCAAGGGGCCAACTATTTTTGAAGTGCCGTGGTAACCCGAATTTACTGCGCTTGCAATAAACTCATGAACAAATTCAGCAAAATTTTGTAACTTGCTGGGTACGCCCTTTTTGGCTGCTCTATTAACCAAGCCAAAAAACCCGAAGACAACAGCACCAAGCAGGATTGACATAAAGATTGTGTCTAAGTGAAAGGACCAAAAACCCATTTCTGATACCTTACAGGCCGAGTCCAGCTCTTTAAAAAGTTCTTGCTGGTGATTAGCAAAACCCCAAGAAAAAGTTTTTTCACACCAGCCAAAGGTTAGATTTACTAAGTGGTGACCTATGTAATCTGAGGTTTCGATTAAATTTTGTGCGTTCTCTTTAGCCATGTTTTTTTGGGCAGTGCATTATAGTGATTACCCCGCCCAATTCTCAAGGCTTAGATGTAATTTATTTGCCATTATTCTTTTTTAAAGGGCTTGATGATTTGTTCAAGCTGATCAAGGTCTTTATAAGAAAAGGAAATTTTTCCGCTACCATTTTTTTTGTGAGAGATTATTACTTGCGAATTAATGGCATCGCTAAGAGAGTTTTCTAGCGCTAAAATATTTGGGTCTTTCGAAGAGATTCTTGCTCTGCCGGTTTTTTTGTTTAAGTAAGAGCTCGCTAACTTTTCGGCTTGCCTGACAGAAAGGCCAGAAGAGATTATTTTTTTTCCTATTTGCTCTTGATAAGCTGGAGGTAGAGGCAATAAAGCTCTAGCATGTCCCATGGTTAACTGGCCATCGAAAAGCATCTTTTGAATTGGTTTTGAAAGCTGCAAAAGCCTCAAAGAGTTTGCAATAGCCGATCTTGATTTTCCTAATGCCTCTCCCATGGATTGTTGAGTCAGTCCAAATTCTTTTTGTAGCCTCAAAATTCCTTCAGCCTCTTCAAGCGGATTTAAATCTTCTCTTTGCAAGTTTTCTATCAGGCCGACAGTCAAAGCTGATTCCTCAGAGTCCTCTCTTATAAGAACAGGAACAGAATTCAAACCAGCTAGTTTTGACGCTCTAAGTCTTCTTTCTCCAGCAACCAACTCATAACCCTTAGCAAGCTTTCTGACAATTAGGGGCTGAATTACGCCTTGGGTTTTAATTGAGTCCGAAAGTTCTTTGATGCTTTCTGGCGGGATGTTTTTTCTTGCTTGGAACCTGCTTGGTTTAATGCTTCTAATTTCAGCTTGAGTAATGCCGAGGCTGGGTTTGTTGGTTGCCTCTGCTTTTTTGGTGGGCAAGGGCTCTTCTGAACCGACGAAAGCGCTCATGCCTCTATTTTTTTTCTTTTCTTGCTCGGGCGACAAAAAAGCCGAAAGCCCTCTTCTCTTTTTTTCAGGCGACATTTTTATCCTCAAACTTCATTATTATCTCTCCAGCAAGCGCAAAATAAGCCAAAGTTCCTTTGGCGTCTGGATCAATGTACATAATTGGCTTTCCTTCCGAAGGGGCCTCTGCAAGCAAATCACATCGAGGGATTATAGTGCTGAATACCTGTTGAGAAAGAGACTTTTCCAACTTTTCAGATATTTCTCTGGCCCTTTCCTTTTCTTGATCAAACATAGTTCTTAAGATTCCATCAATCTTTAGGTTGCTGCCCGTGGCTTCATTTATCTCAATTATTGTCCTCTGCATTGCAGCCAAGCCCTCAATTGAAAAGTGCTCGCATTGCAAAGGAATGATTATTTTGTCCGCTGCTCTCAAAGCGCTAACAGACAGCATGCCTAATGATGGTGGACTATCTATCAGGCAATAATCATATTTGTGTGCCAATAAATTTAGTTTTCCTTTCAAAATTGAAGTTGGGTCTGGAACTCTTGCCATTTCTAGCTCTGCAGATATCAGATCTGGGCTACCTGGAATTACATCAAAATTAAAATCAGGCTTTCTTTGAATTAAGCTTTCTAAAGAAGCATCGTCAAGCAGCACATCGGTGATGGTGATTTCTTCGTAAGTCTTCTTTCCGCCGAGCCCAGTGGTTAGGTTAGCCTGTGAATCTATGTCTAACAAAAGAATTTTTCTTCCTGCGGCTGCCAAACTTGCGGCCAAATTTAAAGTTGTAGTGGTTTTTCCTACGCCCCCCTTTTGGTTTGCAACAACAAGAATTTTCACAAGCTTACTATAGCAGTTTTAGGACATTTGAATTTCCAAGAAACCTCTTTTTTTTCCAAGAATTTTAGATGCTTCTGACTCTTTATAGACAATATCAAAACCTGGAACAGATAGGGCTTCCTTCTCAGAAACCATTAAAATTATTTTGTTCTCCTTCGAGATTTTATTTTCCAAGCTTTTTAACAAGGCGGCTGGTTCTTTGAATGCCCTGCAAACGATATTTATTTCGTTTATCTGTTTAATTTCCTCCACCCTGGCATTCTTTATCGAGACTGAATTCAACCCAAGCTCGTTTTTTATATGTATTAAAAAGGAAGTTTTTTTTCTGTTTGAATCTACCAAGGTAAGCTCTCTTTTGGGATCTATAATCCCCAGGCACATTCCTGGAAAACCTGATCCTGTCCCCAGATCAATTACCGATCCAGGCATAAGATGTTTTTGCAAAACAGCACAGTCCAAAAAATGCTCTGCTAAATCATTCTTTTTCAAATTTCTGGATACTAAATTTCGTGTTTTGTTCCATTTCAGAATTTGACTTAAATACTCATCAACCTGACTGACTTGAATGTCAGTAAGGTTTAGGCTCGATGCAGCAGCCAGCTCTTTAAGATCCAATTTTTTTTGCAAGCAAGCTTTGTTCTTTTTTGATGTGAACTAGTAAAAGAGAAATTGCAGCAGGGGTTATGCCCGGGATTCTCTGTGCGTGTGCAATGGTTTTGGGTAAAACCTTTTCCAACTTTTGTTTTACCTCATTAGACAGTCCTGTTATTTCAGAAAAAATAATTTCCTCAGGAATTTTTGCGTTTTCGTATTTCTTTATTTTTTTTATTTCTTTTTCTTGTCTTTCAATATAGCCAGCATATTTTTTTGTTGTCTCTATATCTAAAATAACTCCTTTTTCTGGAAGCGGTCTTTTAATTAATTTGTAAATATCCTCTAACTTTGCTTCCGGCCTTTTCAAAACTGAAAGAACAGGTTGTTTTGATTTATTTTTTCCTCCGAATGAAGAGGGGTCAATTTTTATTTTTTCAAGCGCTTTTGTTTCTGCGTCTATTTTGGAAATTTTCTTTTGAAAAGTATCCCACCTTTCGTTACTTATAATTCCCAGAGCATGTGCGTAAGGAGTCATTCTTTGGTCGGCGTTATCTTCCCTGAGAAGAAGCCTGTGCTCTGCTCTGCTTGTAAACATTCTGTATGGTTCTTTCGTGCCCAAGGTTATTAGATCATCTACCAAAACTCCTATGTAACTATTACTTCTAGGCTCTATCCAGGGGTCTTTGTCGTCTAGACTCAGCGCAGCGTTTATTCCAGCCACCAACCCTTGTGCTGCAGCCTCTTCGTAACCTGTAGTGCCGTTTATCTGTCCTGCAAAGTAAAGATTTTCGATACTCTTTGTCTCCAAGGTTTGAGAAAGGTTTCTTGGATCAAAAAAATCATATTCAACCGCATATCCAAATTGGGTGATCTTAGCGTTTTCAAACCCTAAGATGCTTTTAACCATTTTTTCTTGAATATCTTTTGGCATGCTTGTTGATATGCCGTTTGGGTATACTTCATCAGATGTAAGTCCTTCGGGCTCTATAAATATCTGATGAGATTCTTTGTCAGCAAATCTATGTATCTTGTCTTCTATTGAAGGACAATATCTTGGTCCTACCCCATCGATTCTTCCTGAAAACATCGGAGACCTGTCGAGTCCAGATCTTATAAAATCATGGGTTTTTCTGTTAGTTCGTGTGATAAAGCAATTCATTTGTTTGGGGTGTATATCAGAAGAGCCAATGAAAGACATACATGGTCTTGGCGAATCTCCAGGTTGGACTTCTAATGCTGAAAAATCTATTGAAGATGTGAGTATCCTAGGAGGGGTTCCTGTTTTTAGTCTTGCATCTCCTAGATCTAAAGACCTCAAACAATTTGCGAGTATCTTTGATGATTTTGATTTCTTTCTTCCTCCTTCCTCTTCTTCCTCTCCAGTAAATAACTTTCCATTTAAAAAAGTTCCTGCCGTTAAAATTATTTTTTTTGCGCCTATTACTTCTCCGTTTTTTAGCTTAACTCCAGTGGCCTTGCCATTTTTAACTTCTATATCAACCACCTCCTCGGATATAGATGTTAGTAAGTCCTCACTATTAATTAAAGACTTAACTGCATGGCTATACAAAGCTCTATCTGACTGAGATCTGGTGGCCCTGACAGCTGGGCCTTTGGAAGCATTTAGGACTTTGAAGTGAATACCTGCTTTGTCAGCACAAATTCCCATCAGCCCGCCCATAGCATCTATTTCTCGAACAAGATGGCTTTTGCCCAAGCCTCCGATGGCGGGATTACAAGACATTTGTCCTATTGTCGAAACATCGTGAGTAACAAGCAAAACTTTCTTTTTAAACCTAGAGGCAGCATAAGCAGCCTCACATCCGGCATGCCCTCCTCCGATTACAATGATATCCACACTCATAAATAAATATTATATAAATTAATTTTATTAATTAGTTTATATTGTTGTTGTTATAGGGGGGCTTAAATTCTGTTGATAACCAAGCAATGTTAGGCGCTGTCTTCATTAGAGCTAATAACATCTTCTTAAGTAGCCTGTATATATGTTGAGAACAAACCTGTATTTCCTGTGAGTGAAAGCAAACTTTAAATTTAGCCATAAAACTTTTAACAGTTTATACATTCTTATCAACAATATTATTTACCAATGCAAAATTTATTAAATATCTTTCCTAGAAATTCATCAGAAGAGATAGGATCATAAATCTCCCCCAAAAGCACATCGCAGTTTTTTAAATTTTCAGCCACCAGCTCTAAATTAGAACCAACCAAGCTAGAAGAAATTAAATTTATATTCTTGTTCGCTTTTTTTATCAAATCTAAATGTCTAATATTTACTGACAAGAGTTCTTCTTGGTTAAGTTGCAAAAAACTTTGAGTCAGGGCTTCTATAAGGAACTTAAGGTTTTTCTTAGTTTTTGCTGAAATTGCAAACCCGCCAATAGGCGCCTTCTTATTGGAGATATCAACTTTATTTAATACAAAAATATTTTTCTTACTTTTAATAACTGGTAATTTATCAAAATCAGTTTCTTTATCCGCTAAGTAAATTACTATGTCAGCACTTTTAAGTGCTTTTTTTGATAATTTAATGCCTTCCTCCTCAATTTTATCAGAAGTTTTCCTAATTCCAGCAGTATCGTTAAAAACAAATCTTATACCATTGATTAAGCAAGAAGAAGTAACTACATCTCTGGTAGTTCCATGTCTTTCGCTTACAATTGATACCTTTTTGCCGATTATAGAGTTAATTAATGTAGATTTTCCTGAGTTTGGAGGGCCAATAACCACTACTTTTACATCATTAGAAATTGAACTATATGCTTTCATATCCTCATTAAATGACGCAAAAAACTGCTTAAATTCATCAATTTTGCGTATAACTTCCTCTATATAAATATTCACATCTTCATCAACAAAATCAATTAACGTTTCTACTAACACCCGTGTTTCTCTCAATTTATCTTGAATCTTAGATATTTTTGTTTTCAGTCCGCCTCTAAGGCTGTTTTGTGCTGCTTTTAGAGAAGATTTTGAATTTGCATTTATAATTTCTATTACAGCTTCAGACTGATCAAGAGAAAGCTTGTTATTTAAAAATGCTCTTAAAGTAAATTCACCTGGTTTAGCTATTTTTGCTCCTAATTTCAGGCACTTTTTGATTACTTCTTCGACAATTAAAGGGTTTCCATGCGTTGAAATTTCTACAATATCTTCCCCCGTATAAGAATTGGGAGACCTAAAGATAGTAAGTACACACTTCTCAATTAAATCATTATCTAGGGGAAATTTGACAACAGATATTTGTTTTTTAAGCTTGTTTTTTGTAATTTTTTGAATAATTGTAAAAGCCCTATCGCCAGACAGCCTTATTATAGAAATGGCTCCTCTACCAGGCGGAGATGAACAAGCTATTATAGTATCTTTTCCACTAAGCACTTCTAGGAGAATGCATAAGCATTTGTACTGCAGACACCAAAGAATTTATGAGCCAATATAAAACTAGGCCAGCAGGGAAAAAAGCAAACATTACGCCAAATATTAATGGCATGAACTTAAATATCCTGGCTTGCATTGGATCTATCCCAGCAGGCTGTGGTTGAAGCATTTGCATGGCCCACATGGCCCCAATGTTGAGAATTGGCAATATAAAAAGGGGATCTCTTGATGATAAATCAGTGATCCATATCAAAAAAGGAGCATATCTTAGCTCAACGGTTTCAATTAAAACCCAATAAAAAGCAAGGAAAAATGGCATTTGAAGCAACATCGGCAAACATCCAAGCGCCGGATTAACTTTCTCATCCTTATAAAGCTTCATCATTGCTTGTGACATTGCCTGACGGTCACCAGAATGCCTTTCTTGAATATCTTTAAGC
>VMHT01100415.1_pt1 | contig 11889 bp, 16 predicted proteins | sample 4693611 | NCBI WGS metagenome assembly VMHT01 (sample SAMN12280063, study PRJNA550983) | marine metagenome | isolation source: seawater sampled from same location over 5 years 0.02-0.2 micron viral filtrate | place: USA: collected off the coast of southern California halfway between the port... ...
TAGTATTGTGGCTAGTCGTGTCTTACGCTCTAGTGATTCTTCAGTGTCATCAGCACGTACTACAATCTCAGACAAGTTACATACCTGTGCCGAGCGTAATACAATCTCACTACAAGGGTTTGTCCCAAAGTCGTAGCCTACATCTCTTCGTCCATTTCTCTCTGCTTGTTTCTTTGCAGCAGTACGGGAGAAGATACCACGTTCACCAGCTTTAGACTTATAGAGTGCTACCCATTCTTCCAAAAAGGTTTCGTACTCTGGCTTCTCATTGTAGACGGCACTGTTGTTTGCCAAGGCTCTTTGCGTTTGTGTCTCCCACCAATTCCCAGACTTCGCATGACGCATACGATCATCAGACAAGTTAGATAGAGAGATGAGAGCAGACCTACGCACACCACCAACGACAACAATCTCAGCAACCTTACAAACAATGTCATGGCATTCTATACTGGTGAGCTTTCTACCAGCAGCCCCTCTGAAGGTGGCAACAGTAAACTCGAAGAGCCTAACCAAAGGATCAGCACCACTGCTCCTACCGCCAAAAGTTTTGAGACGTTCGCCTTTCGCCCTGAGTTTTGATATATCCCAAGTAGGAACTTGACCTGAATATAATAAACTAACAAGTTCGCGGAAAGCTTTAGCCCAGCCAATCTTACTGTCTGCCACATGGATTGTAGTTTCTGTTTCATAAAAGTCCTCACTTATAATTGGTAACTTAGCAACAGCCTGTCTCTCTACGGAGAACCCTACGCCTGTGCCACACATTAATACATATAATATCTCATCAAATACTCTGGGGTTATCGACTGCTATGTAACTACAGTTAAACCCTGCCATGTTATCACGCTTGAGTGCATCACCCGCTGTCATAAGACAACGCATGGATGGCATGATCTCTTGCTTGTGTATTGCACTAAACAATTCCTTAGCAAGTTTATCGTCTATCTGTCCACGCTCTAACCAGAAGTCGATGTAACGCTGTACAGTTTCTTTCCATGTCTCTCTTCTATTATCTTCTTCCCGCCATCTAGCGTAACGTGATTTGTGTATGTACTGTTGATATGAATCCATTACTAACCCTCGCTCATAATGTCAGAGATTGAGTCGTAACAGTTAAGACAGACTAAACCTTCTTCGCCTGACTCTGGTTGATCTGTTAAATTTTCTATTTCAAATTCTTGGTCACAGCAGTCGCAGTATTCTTTCATCGGTTATCTCCTGAACCTTTAAGCGTGTCTTTAATCTTACGCTTGTATAGTTTGTTTAAATTATTAAATGCAATGTCACTAAGGTTCAGCCCTGCTTCATCTGTCAGCATAGCTAGATACCAGAACACATCTCCTAGTTCTGATGCTAGTTGATCTTTAAAGTTAGCTGGCTCTCCGTCTCTAATCTTTTTCTTAACCTTGCCCGCTACTTCACCAGCCTCACTTGCTAGACCCATTGTTAGATACACTAACGCTGAGTCTTTTGGAAAGATAGCTGTGGCAGCACACTTACTTTGATACCAATCAAACCCCTCAAACATCCCTGATATTTGTTCATAAGATGCTCCACCTAATTCGTTACTCATTCCCAGTTCTCCCCTTTTGTTTCTTCCATTAATTCAATCATTTTATTTAAGTACCAAACAGCTTTCTTAGCATCCTGTATAGGCTTGCCCTTGTTCCACATCCTAGCACCAGTATATTTTATTACGTTACCTTGGCAGTATGAGATAGCATCAAACTTGCCTAACACATCTATAATGTAATCTATCGTTTCAATCTCACCCGCATTGTAGTGGGGTGGGTTATTAATTGGGTCTACCTTTTCCATAACTTAACCTTCTTTGTTTCAAAATTATATTCCCCGTCACGCAGTATACGTGCCAGCCTCGCGTTCTCTATTGCTATCTCTTCGCCTAAACCTTTATCTGCAAAAGCATCGACAACCGTCTGCCATGTAGCACCGTTCTCTTGTAGTAACTTGTCTGCTGTCTTCGCTCCAACAGCAGGGCAACCCTTGTAGTTATCTGTCGAGTCACCTACCAAAGTTTGATACAAGAACCAGTAGTCTGCTTCTGCTTCATCAACCTCAGTGACCTTACCGTCTAGTAAATGGTAAGCTGGGATAGTTAACAGGTCTTTGTCTATAGACCAGATTACTGTGTTCTTATCCGCACTGCCTAGTATTCCTAAAAGGTCATCAGCCTCTAGCCTATCCTCAACTTTGCCATTGAATTTTTCGCCTAGATATTTTTTAGCAAAATTTAGAAGCATAGGTTTACGTGTACCTTTACGGTTAGCCTTATAGTAAGGGGCTACCTCTTTGCGGTAGAGCTTATCTCCCGACAAACACGTAATGACTTTATTACATCCTGACTGTTCTATAATCTCGTTCATAAACACAGTCATGTTTTGTATGACATCTTGTTCAAAAGCATGAAGAGTCCAACAACCTTCACCCCAATCAATAGGTGTCTCGGCTATAGTCGCAGCTTTGTAAGCAACGATGTCTCCGTCTACTAATAGTGTTCTATCTTTCATCTTCTTCCTCCTCTTCAAATGCTTCAAACAATTCTTCTTGTATCTGAAAGTTATGTCTTGTTATTATTACCTGTATGATAATCTCACCTATCCACCTGACTCCGAGAGCCACGCTTACGAATAGGAAGCTGAACACAAGGATCATGTTTAGTGTTGTACCTTCCATGCTATACCCTATGTTTAACCAGCTTGAGTTTACGAGTAACAGGATCAAACTTGATAAACTGTACTCCCAGTTTCTTTTGTGTTGGTGTCCGACTAGGTAGGTTTGTATTTTTACCTTCCATCTTGACATCAAATAGGTACACTTCACCGTCCTTAATGCCAACAACATCCACAGCTCCTGTGCAACCAGCATTATAGAACACTTCAAACCCTTCATCCCATAACCAAGTGATTGCATACAGCTCTGCCACATCTCCTAAACGACTCGAACTAGTGAGTCTCTGCCCAACTTCTGCCGACATCGAACTCTGAGTCGAGAGGACATTTGAATCCATACTTTTCTTCGGTTTTCTTAATAGCCTTTTTAGTGATTTCACCTATGTCATCCTCCAAGCCTTCCTTAACTATGATTTGAACTTCGTCATGTACAAACGCCACTATCGCAACTTCTTCTGTAGTGTAGCCTTTAGCACGTATCATCTGCTCTATTGTTCTGTACCAATACTTACAGACAATAGCTCCAGCAGACTGAAGCAGTGTGTTTAAAGCAGCGTGGGGGTGACGAATAGGTATGAGCCTACCATCTAAACCTTTAATAAACTTTTCACCATGCTGTGTTTCTAACCGTAGCTTAATCGCATCGGTTAACTTCTTGAGAGCTGGGGTTTTAGCTAGGAAGCGTTTCTTAATTTGCCCGCCTTCCTTCTTACCCTTACCAATGATCTCTCCAATCTTCTCGTTACCTGCTCCGTACAAGAATCCATATATAAATGTCTTGGCTTGTGGACGAGTCTGTAACCCCGCAGCTAGTTGGTTCGCTGTGTGTATATCACCTTCTAATATCTCCTTACCATACTTACCACCGTCATACCTTGACATATAATGAGCAAGACAGCGTAGCTCTAAACCACTAGCGTCTGCCCCCAGCAAGGTGTAACCCTTCGGGGCATGAAATAGTTTGCGACATTCCTCCCCAAAGGCGGCTGTTCCACTTGGCACTTGAGCGACATTAGGATCACTATGTGTACACCTAGAAGTAACAGCACCCATGTGATTAACGCGCCCATGTATTCGTCCTTTCTTCTCAAGCTTGAGCCATGCTTGTTTACCATTACCTAATTGTCCTAGTCGTTTGTTTAGCATTAAGAACTCTGTCAACAACCTAGCTTCGGGCATATCAATTCCCGCTAAGATTTTTTCGTCAACTTTCGGCTCTCCTGATGGAGTGTGTTCTTTTGGTGTCCACCCCTTCTTCATTAACCTGTCTGCAATCTGCTGTCGTGATGCAGGGTTAAAGGGTATGGTCTTTGTTTTCGTTTTTAATTCTATGATAGTTGGCTCTATGGTCTCAACTAATTCATTTTCTATTTGTTGCTTACGTGCAGACAACTGCGTGTAAAGCTTTTGTGCAGCTTCCACATCAAAGGGAAAGCCTATGTTCTCCTGTTGCAATAACAAGGTAGCCATCTCATGCTCTAACCTCATAGGTTCTTCAGGATAACGTTTACGTTGTATTAATTCATATAACTTTACATTCAGTGCAACATCCTGAGCGCAGTAATCTAGCATCTCAGGTGTAAACTCTGTCCAAGCATCTTCTTGTTCACCGAATGCGCCTTTGTTGTAGTTAAGGCGTTGACCCCAAGCTTTGAGGGAATGCGAACCAATCAATCTATTATCGACTGTTCTCTTGAGCATATCCTTTTCTTTCATATTGGGATAGATCAACCGAGAAGCCACTAGGGTGTCAAACACTTCACCTTTGTAATCAAAGTCATATAACTTTTTCAATACTGGTAGGTCATAACCTATGACATTGTGTCCACCAATCTCAGGGCTTTCTCTTAGTAAGGCTACGCCTTCTTTTAAAGTGTCGCCAAAAAACTTCCACTGGACTCCTGTCTTTGTACACTGCGTTACAATACAATGCACCTTTGTTACTTCATTCAGTAACCCATCTGTTTCAATATCAAATATTAACATATATCCTCTCGCTGGAGTGATTAAAAAGGTACATCAAATTCCTCTGACATACGCCCTGTTGCGGTGGAATAGTGAAGCTGCCCTGCTACACCTGTATCACCTGACCATCTGTTCTTTAAGATACGGACGGTTGTTACATTAGAAGTCTCAGCATCTTGCTGGTTACGTTCTAAGCCTATTACTATGTCACTTAGCTGTGCGATAGCCGCTGAACCTCGAAGCTGTGAGAGCGATGTTACTTGCCCTTCTTCGTGTCCTCTGTCACCGCTTGGTCTGCGTAAATGAGATACGACAATCAATCCGATATTTAATTCTTCGGTTAGTGACCGCAAGTTGGTCATCATGTTGTCTATGATTCGTCTCTCATCTCCACCTTCAATACCTGATACAACAATACTAATGTGATCCAATATAATGTACTGGCATCCACACCCTCTTGCTAGGTATCTGATCTTAGAGAGTAGGTTATCACTCTCTGTCGATCCCCAATGGTCATACATAAACACACGCCCTGTACCGAGAGTCGCATCAAAGGCTTCTCTAAGCTCTTCTGTCGGGACTTCTTCAAGATGTACTGGTTTACCTAGGTGTAAGGACATAAGTCCCTGTGCTGTACGCTTGCTAGATTCTTCGAGTGCTACATATCCTATCGTAGCTCCTTCGTTAAGAAGGTGGTAAGCAAACTCTCTTGTGAGTTGTGACTTACCTAAACCTGAACCAGCCGTAACAGTTACAATTTCACCTAAACGACAACCGCCTATCTTGTTGTTAATCCCTTCATAAGGGTAAGGTACTGTGTGTACATTTTTCTCTGTACTAACTTCTTCCCATAAATCTTCACCGTTGATAATACCATCGGGGGCAAACTCTCTTGCTCCCCAAAACGCATCAATCAATTCAGGCTGTCTGCTTTCCTGAACCATTTCATTAGCATCTTTAAGTGGTAGCTTGGCAATCTTTGCTTTGCGTGGTGATAGTAGTGCCGCACACTCTAGTGCTGCTTGTTGCCCCACATCATCCATATCAAACATAAAGACTACAGTTTCAAACTTCTCTAGCCACTCAATAGATTTCTTAATATCTCTCTTAGCACCTGCCGCACCTGTCTTGACAGATACAACAGCCCACTTGTGATCGAAAGCCTGTGAGACAGACATCGCATCGATCTCACCTTCTGTGATTACACAAGTACGTCCTCCATCTCGCCATAAGCTTTGACCAAATAGACCAGCTTCTTTTAGATCACCTACGACAGCAAATGTTTTATCAGGATAGCGTAACTTCTGCGCTACAGTCTTACCATTCTTATCTTTATAATTGGCAACCTGTACTCCGTCACCTGATTGGTAATCCCAAAAGCGTGTAGTCTTTTCTGTTAAACATCTCTTAACTAACGGCTTGTACTCACCCGTCTTAAAGTTAACATCTTTGACTGCGTTATCCACTATTCTCTCCTGTTCATCTGATTGTCCGTAGTGCTTACAACTAAAACAATAGGTGTGACCATCAGTGTACAAACTGTTTGCATCTGATGAGCCACACTTCTTGCATGGAGTGTGCATTACAAATTCACTCTCCGTTGATCCATCCATCTGGTATGATTTCCTCTGCCCATGTAAAGTTATGTTTGTCAGCCCATTCACCACAAGTCATCTTCGTGCCATCCTTGCGTTTCTTTGCACCTTGCACTGGGCTGTTCGCTCGTTGGAATAAGAACCTTATGTCCAACTCTGGGTGTTGCTCTTTCATGTTACGCATCTTACGCTGTGCGTCTTGCCGAAAGTATCCCTTCACCTCGATGTACGTTTCACCAATCTTAAGATCAGGTGTATAATTTCTAGTCACCGTGTAAGGTAACTTACAAGGTTCATACTCATAAGTTACCCCACGGCTTTTGAGGTTGAGTTGTACTCGCTCTTCTAGGGTCGATCTAGAAGTCAGCGGCATCTGCGAACTCCTCTGTTACTACAGAGTCATTAGACGCTGTGTTGCTAGGAGGGGGTGCAACATAGCCATCTTCCTCATCAAAGACACTAGCGGCTGTGTTACCATATTCCACTAGGTCTATTACTTGGACTGCCTTCAGTCTTAAGGATACGCCCACCTTCTTGGTTGACTGCATGATGTAAGGGAACGGTTCAAACGCTACCTTAACTCGTGAGCCGTTACCAATTAACATATCTTTTGGCAGTGGTTGTTTCTTTGCATCCAGTACAGCGGGGGCTTGTTCATAGTAGCTACCGTCCTTACGCTGTACCTTTGCTTTTAGTTTAAACTTAAATTCTACTTTACCAGTATCGTCACCAGTATCTTTATCATAGACTGTTTGCATTACATCCTGAGTGGTCAGAGAATTTTTCAGTGGTGGCTTTTCTTTCACTGCTCTTTTAAATTCCTCTTGGACTATTTGTTCTAGTCGCTCACTCATCTCTGCGGCTTCCTCTTGAGAAAGCTGAAGGTTGATACTGTAGTCACCTAATGGATTCCACTTTGTATCTGGCTCAAGAACTTTTGCCCATTGAGCTGAACCTTCGAGTACCATAATATTTTTAGCCATAAATTATATTCCTATTAGTTAATGTTTTAGTTTGGATCGCAAGTGGGGCATGTTAGAAGATCATGCAAAAAAGTAGTCACTCTTTAGCACCTCCTCAATGTTCAATGTTCCCTTTTGCGGTGGTAGAGGGATGTCTGTCCCCTCCGCTAATGTTGTTACTGCGCTATCGTATAGATTTTGCAATACATCATTATCTTTATACATCTCGACAAAAGCTTCTCTTAACTTATCGTTAAGCATTGGCATATTTGTTGAGTGTGTTCCGTAGCTGTCGTGTACCATAGCGAAATCAGTCACCCCTTCTTTTAGGCATTTGTCTACCGTATAGGTTAGTGCCGCAGCATCTAATGAGTGTACTAGGTTAGGGCTTGCGCCTGAAACCGCTTTGCGTGAATCAACAGTGTTATCTATCGGGGTATAATAATTTAAACGTGTAGTAGACCCCATCAAATGTGTAACTATTCTTAATTTCTTCTGGTTGTTATATGTTTGTCTCACCAACAATCCTGTAGGTGTGAACCATTCAAACATTTTACCTTCCTTAGCATAAAGCTTTGCCAACTGTTTTACGTAGTCCATCACAGTATGAGCAGAAACAATAACCTCGTTAATGGCTTGCCAAACAAAACCAGCTAAATATATAGATGGTCGAAAGAACTCATCATTCCAAGGGTTATTACCTTTACACTTATCTTCTAACGCTTCTTTAATGTACTCGGTACAGGCGTGTCGAGTGCCTGAGTAAGGTACAATCATTACTGGTCGCTTTGTTATCTTTCTACATACACCTACATCAAGTATCTCTTTCGCCATGCGTGTGTCTTGTTGTTGTAACAACTCTATGGTTCGTTGAGCTACGTCTGTATAAATATCTTGTGGTGTTTCGCTTGGTAGTAAGTTAACCGCCTTACCACCCTCTTCATCCCTGAGCATAGCTGAGAGGTGTTGTAAGCCATTACACGATCCATCACTAGCACAGGGTAGCCTTGTCTCGAAAGGCTCACCAAACTGTCTAGCGTTGTTGTATAACGCCCACTCATAACACCATGCAAGTGCTTGCCAAGGTTTGTCTGCTTCTTGCCACCATTTACTAGATAAAGGATCATTATAAACATCAACTGCGTTCTGTACGTTCATGTACGCCCACATCTCTCTATCTTCTAAGCTTACCTTATCTACTCCAAATACATTAGCACCGTGAATAGCTAACCATCTAGCCTCGTCATCATTTGTGATAGTAGTGCAGTTAGCAAACTCTAACAGTGCCTTACTATAATCAGCATTTTGTGGAGACAAAAAAGATTCAACAGGATACTTACGTCCTCTAAAATCTAACTGCCATACATACCACATCTTATCTAACTCTTTGTACTCTTCTGCTATCTGGATGGTGCGCTCTACCTGTATACGTTTAGACATCGACCTGTTGTTAAAACTGTGTATCTTGTTTCTACTAGATTTAAATGCCTTAAACTCTAACTGCTCTGCATCGTTTAAATACTTAGGCTCTTTACTGAACGGATACTTAGGTAACGATAAGTTATCTTTCGGTGGTAATCCTGCCCACTCTTGTCCGCTATCCCAACATTGCCTTAACGTATCTACAACAAACTCATTGATCCTCCAAGGTGTGTTCTGCAAAGCATTTACACATTGGTATTCTATGCTTAGATCACACTTCTCTAACTCGTTGATATAGTCTTGTGCTGCTTGCCTCATAAATGCACCCTCACGAATGGTAGCTGGTTAACGTGTTTGGAATAATAACCACCACCCCAAAGTGAATCCCACTGTTTAGGTTGTACAATACAGGGGCTATACCTTGGTAATGCTATGCTGTTTGTTTCGTTAAACGCTTTGATCCATTGCTCAGTCTCTTTTGTAGGAACAACAAGGTAAGTAGTTTTCTTTTTACTAACCTTTTTCTCTAGCTTAACAATGCCTGTATGTTTGATAATCATATCAATAAGCTTAACGCCTATGTGTATACGGTTCTCGTTGGACCAGTGTGGTATATCTAAACCGTCACTGCTTATTTTATGGTCAAGCCCGTAACGCTTATGGTCAAAACCTTTATCAGATTTCTTGTTAGCTTCCTTAATCATGTTGTTAGCTACGTCCTTGTCCATCTGCAACCACTTGTTTAACCTTAGCTGTGTCTCTACTTGTATACCTATTAGCCTTGCTACTTTTAGTAGAGTTGATTTAGTAACCATGTGGTCTACCAAAGACACTAAAGCTAAGTAAGCTAACGCCCCTGAGTCACACCCTTTTGTTAATGATTTAAAAACTGATCGATTGTTCTTGTTTCCTACATACTGCTCTTCTATTTCTTTCATTACAGGTTCAACAATACCCTTGATGATAGTACGCCCATGTTTAGTTTTTGAGCCTAAGTATTTATCTAACAAATCATCCAGTGTTTTGTTGTATCTATGTATCCCTGACTGTACCATTCGGTACTCTAACTCTATCTGTTCATCCATCGTTGCCATAGTTCTACCTCTGTTTACGCCACATATGCGTGGCTGTGTGGCTTTACTCATAACTACCTACGGTAGTGGAGCAAAGGATTATGTAGATTGTGTTGTACATTCCAGTATATATATTAATCTTGTTACGGTGGCGTGATAAGGTTTCAAGGGCTTTTCAGTCCTCTGCTCTACCGACTGAGCTACCTAGGCATCTAGGTTTCGAGCCGTTTTTAAAATCTATCTCACGCCACTTAAGCCACGTTACGCCACAGTGCGCCACAGGCTATGCTTCGAGTAAATTAGACCCGCCAACCATAGTTGAAGTGTCCCATTTAGCATACTTAAGAGTGGTTGCAATATTTTTATGACCCATGTAACGCATGATGTTAGCAGTGTCCCAACCCTTCTCAGTAAGTCGTGTTGCCGTAGTATGTCTCCATGTATGCCAACACTTATTTGTTAGACCTAAGTTCTCACGAACCTTGTCCCAAGCAAACCTATGCTTGTATAATTCAGAGTTAAAAGTTTTACGCCTACGCAGTATCTCCTCTACTCTTTTTGTTACAGGCATCAGCAATGCTTCACCATTCTTCCTGTCTGGTATGTAAGCACCATACACTTGCGAACCATCTTCTCTGGTTTGCTGTAGCTTGATTAACTTATCGCCATCAACCTTCAACACCTCAGAAGCTCGCATACCTGTGTCTACTGCCACGATAGCATAGTCATGTAGGTAATCCTCACCTAACCTCTCAAACTCGCTTAGAATGGCATTCTCTTCGTCCTTCGTAAAGTATTCAAGCCTCTCTCTGCCCTGCTCACTTTGACGTTTAAATTTAGGTACAGAAGTTAAAGCCCCTTCATCAACAGCATTGTCTAAACAACGCTTAAGACATGAGATATGTCTGTTTACTGTTGAAGGTGCATACCCTTGGTTCTCTCGCATCCACTTGATCCAGTCAAAGACTGTCGTGGTGCTGATACGATTGATGGGTGACTTCTCTCCCCAATACTTACAGACAATACTTTGAATAAACATTACTTGTCTTTCATTCTTAGTATTAGCCCAGTAGTTCTCATGGCAACGATCAAACGCATAGCGTAGTGTCCACCCTGATGCCTTACCAGTCTCTCTGTTTACCTCCATAGCTGTAGGCATATTACCCTGTGCTATGTCTCGCTTCCACATTGCCTCCAGTAGTGAAGCATCTTCCTTAGTGGAGAGAGTTTTTCTGAAGCGTTTGCCTTTATAAGTAACGTAAGCTTCCCAACCGCTACCTCTTTTAGTCACACTCATACTATGCCTCCTGTTAAATATACTGCTATGCAACCAATCGCATAACAAGCACCGCAATATAACGCGCCTTCTATTAAAAAATTCATAGTCTTATCCTCCTTGCTAAGGCTCTGCCTCGCTTTGTTACCTCGATAAACTTCTCAATACGTCTATCGGGATTCTCGTAAAGTTTAATTAAGTCGTGATCTACTAGTACCCGTAAGTTTCTACTCGCACTGGCACTGCTAGTCTCCATCAATTCCCCAACATCCATAACCCTCAGCGTCTCTGAATTAACAAAAGTACGTTGAGCGATAATTACAAAAGCATACACAGTTTGAATGTGCATCCATGCATCAATCTTCCTGAACTCTGTTAATATCCTTAAGTGTTCTTTTAAGTCTCGACCAGACAATGTTACCCCCTAACCAGTTAAAACAAAAAGTATTTTTAAACACAGCCCATCTTGGAAATAAGGTAAAGCCAATCAGGCTACGATTAAAAGCTACTTCTGTATTCCACATCTTAAACAACATTATATCCTCCTTGTCAAGTTGTTACGGAAGCGTATGTAATAGTATAACGTTTTACTGTCAAATAATATTGTTATTAAATAACAACAGTATTGATTCAATTTGAATCACTTTTTTTGCTTGACTTGGGTTCAGGCTTCAATTTCTCTGTGGGTGCCTTTTTCTTCCCAAAGATAGCGTTCCAGTTAGCCTCGTATTTCTCTCGGTCTACCTTACGCTGTCTGTCTCCCTTACCACCATGTGTTGATTCGCTCATACGCCCTGTTTCTCCATCTCTTTGATTAGTATGTCTAAGTAGTCCCTGCCACCCTCTCGCACCACTTTCTGTATAGCTTCCTGTTGCTTTCTACCCTTAAGGTATATGCTGTGGTCA
>VMHT01028312.1_pt1 | contig 11888 bp, 17 predicted proteins | sample 4693611 | NCBI WGS metagenome assembly VMHT01 (sample SAMN12280063, study PRJNA550983) | marine metagenome | isolation source: seawater sampled from same location over 5 years 0.02-0.2 micron viral filtrate | place: USA: collected off the coast of southern California halfway between the port... ...
ATAATACATCGTAAGACATTTGAGTAAACTAATAATGTAAGATGATGAAGATGCAAGACCACTTCCTTGTGAGTATGCATCACTGGTCATTGAAACATTTACGGGTGGTGTTCTAAAATAATCAAGTACGATTCTAATTAATTCATTTTTAATTTTACGAACATCAGTTACTTCCTCTCTCTTTGAATAATTAATAATATATTTTCCACCCTGATTATTATAACCTAATTTATCTTCGTGTAATGTGATATAAGTTTTAAGACTACACGCAAAACTTATTACAGAACCATATCCATATCTTTCTACAAAGACAGGATTATCTGTTGAACCACCAAATAAAGATACTCGTAAAGGACAAGATGAAATATACATTATGATACGTCCCTCAACACATTCAACTCTTCCATTTTTTTACTACAGTATTCAATTATATTATCTAATGACGAAGCCGTATCTAACCACTCCTTATATTCAACAATACTATCATATATCGTTCTACTTGGTTTCCAACCTAAACTCTCAAGTTTAGATATATCAGACCATATGTGACGGGTATCACCAAAACGATATTTACCAGAAGGTTTAGGTTGATAATTTTTAATGCCATATATTTTTGCACAAGCACTTGCGAACTGATTTACAGTAACAGGTGCACCTCCACCGACATTAAACATTTCATAATCTGCACGTTCATCTTCTAAAACTAAAAGATTTGCATCTACAACATCGTGTATGTTTACAAAGTCTCTAACTTGATTTCCATCTTCATATATCTGTGGTTCTTTACCTTGATGAAATGCGAGAGAAAATATACGACAAGCACCACTATAAGCATTGTAAAAACTTTGTCTTGAACCTTGCACGATAGAGTATCTCATTGCAACTGTAGGTATCTTATATCTTTTACCCAATTCTAATGCAAACATTTCTTCTGCAATCTTACTCATACCATATGGGTTCTGTGGATTAGATATTCTTTCTGGTGTTTTTGCTAAAAATAGTTCACCACCACCCTCTGCTGTTAAATCAAATAGTCCTTTCTTTAAGTTCTCCTCTAATCTTGTATCAGGTAAAACTTCATTCCCATAACTATCAAGATATAAACCCTCCCCTAATGTTGCTTGACTACTTGCAACAATAACTTTTTGTATTGGTAAATTATGTCTTAAAATTATCTCGTATATGCTTGCAGTTGATGATACATTTACATCAACAAACTTTGAGAAGTAAGGTAAGTAATCTTGAAATGCAGCAAAATGAAAGATATAATCTACATCTTTCATCGCCTGTAGTAATACATTTTGATCAATTACACTTCCCGATATCAGTTCAATACGTTCATCAAGATATTCTGGTTTATTTTTATGGACGGGTACTTCTAATGAGTCAAGAACTTTAACATCATAACCTTTCTGTAGTAGTCTATCAGCAGTATGAGATCCTATGAATCCTGCTCCACCTGTAATCAATACTTTCATAATCTAGTTGCTATAAATCCTTTACTTCGACCAGGTGGGTCTGTGAGTATATAATCATTATAGAACTCAAACTCCCAATTGGCAAGTGTATCACTCCACCATTCTGGTGGTCTTATGTTCCAACACTCACGATGATAAAAATCACCCCAAGGTTCAGAGCAAGCAAGAACAGAACCTACAGGTGCAATCTTATCAATAGTTTTTAGTATACCTAAAACATCATCATCTTCAAGATGAGCAAGGCAGCACATTGTAGAAAAGAATGTTGGTTTAGTTAATTTTAATTTTGATATTTCTTCTTCAGCAAATCCATTAATATATTTTACTTTTTTACTATCAGGATATATCTTCTTTGCAATCTCAATAGCAGATTCAGATGGTTCTATTGCATAAACTTTTTTGTACTTTCTCTGCTCTATCAAATAGTTTGCAAACCAACCTGTACCAGAACCAATATCAACTGCGTATGATAATTTGTAATTATCTAAAGCATCACCATGAGGTATATCTTGTTGATATAAAAATTTAAAATTATCACTATTATGTTCTAAATGTGCTTTCTTTTCTTTTTCAAAAGCATCATCTAAAATGTAATTTTGATTATGTTGATTCAGAGATTCAACGTTAGGCATTTGCAGCCTCCCGATATAATTCTACAAACTTACTTATAATAGATGGCACATCATATATTTTTCGATATCTACTCTCAGCATTTAATTTACATACAACATAGTAATTTTTATTATTCATTAAATTTTTCATAACTTCAGAATATTCTTGATAATCTTCTACAACCTCACCTGCATCTCCAATCTGTTCTTTCTGACCCATGCTTGGTGCAGTATGACTTATCATAGGTAAATGATGTGATAGTCCTTCAATAATAGAACTAGAACATTGCTCACCATCAGAACGTCCGTGTGCATAAACATTGAGAGTATTTAAAAACTTATGAATTAAATTAATATCACTTGTAGTATCTAAAAATTTTACATTCTTGAGTTGATAATCTTTTACTTGTTTACGATGATTTGCACTACCACCCAAAATTAAAAATGCTGTGTCTTCACTTTGTATTTCTTCATATGCTTCTAGTGGCATTGGAGAGAAAATATGAATATCATTCCTTTGATGCATACCAAAAACAAATTTATTTTCCCAACCAAATTCTTTGATGTAAGAATCAAAATAATTTTCTGGAACTTCAACAGGTACAGGAATGATTACACCTCTCTGTGGATCTCCACCTGCTTGCACCCATTTAGATTTTTGCTCTTGTGATATTAAAACTGTTTTATATACATTTGCTTTATCCTCTCCCATACCTGCTAAATGAATGCTATCAATAATAGGAGTTTTGTTTATATGAATGAACGGATATTCTGGATGTCCAGAACGACCAGTTTGTATTACATCGTAATTATTTTCATCAAACAAATCAAAGAAGTTAGTATTGACCCAATCGTGAGTTGGTTTTGTGACATCTTTAAATTCTACATTGAATTTTATAAGATTTACACCATGAGATTTTGTATATTCTACTCTCGATTCATCAGTATCAAGATGCTTAAAATCTGAACCAATGTAAGGTGCAGCATCACAATAAAAGAAGTCAACTTGAAATTCATCTTTAGGTAACTGTGCAGCAATAGTTTGCAGATACTTTTCAGTACCACCATTTGCCATCCCACCAAATTTTATAAATGCAACTTTAATCATTAATCAGAATTATTTAAAATGTTTATCCATAAATCCCAAGGATGTTCAACACCTTTGAGACAATCCCTTACAAACTCATCACCATAATCATCAGGTAAATTATCACAGTAAGGGAGCAACCAAAAAACATCTATATTTTTTTCCCAATAAAAACTTAATTCATGAGCCCAAGGATTACCATTTAGTCTCATAGTTAGTGAAGAATCTGTAATAGAGTCAGTCCAACCCATCTTTGGCAATCCATACCATCTACCATTTTTAGAAGTATAAATCCATCTATGATGATGAAGACCTCTTGATTGATGATTACTTCCATATATTCCTTTCATCAACTCAAAATGTTTACTAGGAACACCAATCCAACCTGCTTTAGCAACTTTTTGTAATTGGTTTACAACAAATTCTGGATGTCCTAAATCTTCAAGAGTTTGACGACAAATAACAAAATCAAACTTCCCATTCTTTTTAATGTAAGAATTTAAATTTTTCCATCCCTCTGGCAATGTAGCATTTCCAGATATATACTCACCATTAAAAGTAGTTCCATAATTTTTAGTTGGGGGAATGATATCAAATATAACATCTGTTTTATTCCAAAACCAGTGTCCGACAGAACCACCTACATCTAAAACTTTAAAATCACCATTCTTCTTCTTATCTGAAAGATATTCATTCAATTCTACTTTATGATTTTCTTCATAACCATATAAAAAATTATGCATCAAGTTTCTCCCTTAGTTGTGGAATGTGCCATACATTTAGTTCCTTAAAGTATTCTACACCATACTCATCAAAATGTCTATAGATGTCTGGTAGAAGATTCTTTCTCATAAAATATTTTTCATTCCATTCTGGATCAAAGTTAGGTATGTCTGGTAGTGGTATACCCTCTATCCATTCCTTTGGCATCTGTGTCATACCTACATTATCTTCCAACATTGTGATACTATACTTACTATTAATTTCGTTTATTGCTCCTTGACCTTTTTGAACTAACTCTCCTATCTGACACCAAGCTTGTTTCAATTGAAAATTATTGTAGAAACTAAACTGATAATGAAGCACAGCACCATGTTCTAGTTCTAATGTTCTTTGTGTTTCATCAGTGTTCGGTCCTAATGTTCGTCCTTCACTCATATAATTGTAATTATAATCTAGTAATGGGTCATCACGGACAATAAAATCTTTAAAGTTATTACTCCAAACTGTATAATCATTTCTAAAATGTGTACAACTTTTCCAAAGTGCTAACCATTGCATTCTAACCTTTTCACCAGGTTCTAATTGTTCCATTATTTCTCTTGCAATTGGAACAAAATTAGATGTAAAAGTTTCATCAGCATCAAGGCAAACAAAGTGTGTGCCACCTGCTTCACGACCATAGTTAAAAAGGTGTTGACGAATTAAACCACACGTCCATCCACCCTTTAGTTTTTCTGTATCTTCATATCCTTTGACTATGACTCCTGCGTCTTCCATAATCTTACGAGAGTTGTCTGTTGAATGATCATCAACAGCGATTATCTCATCACATATCGGTTTGACATTTGATAAGTATGTTGGAAGAAAATGTTCTTCATTCTTAAATGGTATGAGTCCAATTACTTTCATGAGAATGATGATGCTAGAATTTTAACTTCGTCAACTATTATATTTTCTACATCATATTCACTTGTATATGGCATGAGTTGTGGTTCAAGCACTCTTATATTATACCTCATTTCAATAACAGTTCTTTCTATTGGTTGTTTTCCATTTACATTAGTGCTTAATCCTTGACCATCATTTAAATAATATCCAAGTTTTACTGGTATATGCATACCCTTACCATTAAAGGCTAAACGTAATGCTAAATCATAATCAGCACCTGATACCAACTGCTCATCAAATACACCTGATTTTTCTATAATTGATTTGCGAAACATAAAGAAAGGTCCTAGAATCATTCCAGTTGTTAATTCATTTTCACGACCAGTTTCATCAACATACTCACCTTCAGTGTTTCCAAAATTAGGTACGATTGTGTAATTACCATAGACAAAATCAATATCAGGATTATCATCTAAAGTCTTTGCCATTACTTCTATTGAATCAGGTGTTCTTAAATCGTCAACATTCCAAATACAAAGATAATCACCACTCGCAAATTCAATACAGCGATTCATGGATATACCAATTGGGTCTACCCCCTCTACTTGTATATGAAGTATGTTATCATGTTCCTTATTATATTCTTCTACTAAATTAATTTCTTCATCTGTTGGTTCATTGTGGTCAAGAACAATCTCTAAATCTTTATGAGTTTGTGTTGAAAGATTTTCTAAGAAACCTCTCATATATCTACTCATATTATAGCAAGGTGTTATGGTGCTTACTTTAGTCATAATTTTTTTTCATTGATGTAAATATTTTTGCAATTCCATCGTCTAATGATGTTGTCGGTTTCCACCAATTTGTAAGATATTTACTCGCAACATTTTTAGAATTTTGTTGCACTATATCAGTATCTATAGATGGTTTGATATCAATATTTTTTCCTATCATTGCAAACTTTTGTTGTATAATTCGTGCAATATCAATAATTTTTATTGATGAAAAACTTGTTACATGTAATTCATCATCAGAGTTGAAATCGTTATAATTATTCATCACGGTTTCAAGTGCTTCACAACAATCTTGGGCATATAAAAATTCTCTTTCTTCTTGACCATCAGTTATCATATCAATCACACCTGTTTCAAATCCCTTTCTAATAAAATCAGTAATTACGTGTGATTTTTCATAATCCTTTTCAATACCATATACATTCCAAAACTTTGTTACTAAACCACCAAGAGATTTTGTATAAAGTTCACCAACATTTTTTAATAATCCGTATGAAGAAAATGAAAGATTAGACATTTGAGATGATGCAAACACAAATGGTTTTTTATATTTTTCTAATAGACCAAATGCATTTACCATCATACGAGTATTGTTATTAATAAAATCAAAAGTATGTTGATACTTTTTAAGATACCTTGAACCACCTACATCAAATGCAAGAAAGAAAACAAAATCAGATTCCATTATGACATTTCTTAAAAATACATTTGGAATATGCGTCATGTCTTCATGATAACCATTGACAACATCAAACTCTCTTACAAGATGTCCTTTCTTTGTGAGATGCTCTGTAAGATATGCTCCTATTTGTCCACTCGAACCTAGTACAGCAACTCTCATTGATCCATCCAACTCATAAATCTTGAAAAAGGATTTAATTTTTGTGATGGTTCTTCATATCCTATACTCTCCTTATACCATTCATATGTACTTTCAAGTCCTTCCTTTAATTCAATCTTTGGTTCCCATCCTAAAGATTTAACTTTATCAACATTCAAAACCTTACGAAGTGTTCCATTTGGTTTTGTTGTATCCCATTCATATTCATTTTCATATCCTGTAACTTCTACTATCATCTCTGATAATTCTTTAATAGTAATATCTTCACCCGTTCCTACATTAATTATTTCCTCATCATCATATCTTTCCATAATAATATAGAGTGCCTCTGCTAAATCATCAACATGTAAAAACTCTCTCTTTGGTGAACCATCACCCCATAATTTTACAACCCAATGCTTACTCTTTTCTTTTGACCCATGAAACTTAGCAATCAATGATGGTAATACATGGCCGTAATTATGGTCAAAGTTATCATTAGGACCGTATAAATTAGTTGGCATCACAGCAACAGCATTGAATCCAAACTGTTTACGATATGCCTGACACATTTTAATACCTGCAATTTTTGCAATCGCATATGAATCGTTACTTGGTTCAAGATATCCTGATAATAATTGGTCTTCCGTAATCGGTATCTTTGCAAACTTAGGATATATGCAAGATGAACCTAAGAATAATAATTTTTGAACACCAGATATGTACGCTGAGTGAATTACATTTGATTGAATCATCAGATTTTGATATATGAAATCAGCGGGATAATCTGAGTTACCACCAATACCACCTACCTTTGCTGCTGCGAGAAAAACATACTCAGGTTTCTCCTTCATAAAGAATTCTTTTACAGCAATTGTATCTGTTAAGTCGAGTTCTTCACGACTCTTAGTAATAATATTTGTATGTCCATTCGATTCTAGATAACGGACGATAGCAGAACCGACTAATCCCTTATGTCCTGCTACAAAAATTTTTGAATTACTGCCCATAGATACACATGTCCTCAACTAATTGATTGAATGTAGTTTTAGGTTTCCAACCTAGTTTTTCTTTTGCCTTTGTTGCGTCACCAAGTAAACTTTCTACCTCTGCAGGTCGAAAGTATTTTTCATTAACAGCAACAATAGTTCTCTTGGTAGTCTTATCTATACCTATTTCGTCAAGACCTTCTCCCATCCACTCTATATTCAAACCAAATATAGGTGCTGCTGCATCTACAAAGTCACGTACAGAGTGCTGTTCACCAGTAGCAATCACATAATCATCTGGAACATCTTCCTGAAGCATCAACCACATTGCTTCAACATAGTCCTTTGCATGACCCCAATCTCTCTTTGCATCAAGATTACCAAGATACAAAACATTTTGAAGACCTACAGATATTCTTGAAAGACCTTGTGTAATCTTACGAGTAACAAATGTCTCACCTCTTCTAGGAGACTCGTGATTGAATAGAATACCAGAACTACAATGCATATTATATGCCTCACGATAGTTCTTAATTATCCAATAACCATAGAGTTTTGCAACTCCATATGGAGAACGTGGGTGAAATGGTGTTGTTTCTGTCTGCGGAAACTCTTCTGCCTGTCCATAAAGTTCTGATGTAGATGCCTGATAAATTCTAACATCATCTTGCATGCCAAGTATTCTTACTGCTTCAAGAATACGAAGTGTTCCCATCGCATCAACCATACCAGTGTATTCTGGCAACTCAAAAGAAACTTTAACGTGACTTTGAGCAGCAAGATTATAAATTTCGTGTGGTTGAACTTTCTGTATAATATGAATGATACTACCAGAATCGGTCATATCACCATAATGAAGTTTAATCTTTTCATAGATAGGGTCGATACGATGTGTATTAATAAGAGAACTTCTCCTTACAATACCGTGTACATCATACCCTTTAGACAATAAAAACTCGGCAAGATACGAACCATCCTGCCCAGTTATGCCTGTTATTAATGCTGTTCGAGCGTATTTCATAATATAATTTTAAGACAAATACTATGATTTGTCAACATTACGTTGATATTCTACAGATGCAGGGAAATGTAGATAAAAATGAGTAATGGTAAATTTTCCAATCGATTTATTATTAATATCATGATATTTTAGAGGGTAAACTCTATGATTAAAACAACTTGGAAAAATAACCATACGATTATTTTTTAATTCTATCTTATGTTTTATATCTGTTAATTCAAAATCACCACCATCAAAATGTTTTGGTTCTTTAACCATCCATATCAAACATGTCCAGCTAGGAGAGTCATAATGTGTATGATAATAATCACCATCACGATAGAATGAAATCATAGTAGCGTCTGCGTTTGATTCTTTAAATGAACGATAATATGGTAAGCAATTTTCCTCTAGAATTGACTTGAATATCTTTGAACGTTGCTTATATAAACAATTATTAATATGAGATACATCTGTATTTCTATACAATTCATTTATAAAAATTCTTGTGTTTTTTGCTTTAGATGTTTTATCATCATACTTAGCTGCAGTACTTTGAGGGTCACCTGCTGGTCTTTGAATAAATGGATTTCTAATATAAAATTCTATTTCAGACCAAACTGCTTTCTCTTCATGTGGTAAATACCAATTGTCAATAATGATAAAAGGATATGGTGTTCCTTTTCCATATCTTTGTATTTCCCAATTATCGTATGAAATTATTTCTTGTTCATTCATAACTTAATCCAATTATCACCATCAGGTTGAATTGTTCTAATATCCATAGCCATTGTAATACGAGGGACATCTGAAAGATGTTTAGTTGTAAAATGAGGAATATACTCAGGAAATATAGTAAAATTACCTGGTTTATTTTTTCTTTCAATGATACATGGATCATTTAATTGATTGACAGGATTCATATACATCGTAGAGGTATCATCACATTGAATTGTAAAATGTGCACTAAGGTAAGCATCTTCATCTGTACAGTGTAAATGAGGTTTAATCTTTTGACCGTATCTTAACACATTATACCAACACTGTACATAAAGTTTCTCTGGTGTTGAATTTTCTAATTTATGATTATACTCTTCAATTTTTTCCCTTACAAATAATTTTAGAGAGTTTGTTTCTGGTGTATTCCAATCAAAAATGTTGTATAACCACGATCTAGATGTGGTGCTGTTTTTACCTAAACCAGTGCATCCGTCAAAATATATTTCTTTTTTACCCTCAGATTTTAAAATAACAATCGGTAAATCTAATATTTCTTGTTCCTTTTCTAGGCATGTCTTTGATAATAGTTCAAGATTAATTGGTAATACACACTTCCCAATAGAAAAATCCCAAGAAGGTGCATATGGAGTCAAAGGTTTTGAACTTACATACCTGTCTATTTCCATTATGATCTTCCATAATTATCGTCAAATCTAACAATATCATCTTCCTCAAGATAAGCACCACTCTGGACTTCTATTATTTTTAAAGGAACTTTGCCTGGATTTGAAAGACGATGCTTACAACCAAGAGGAATATATGTGCTCTGATTCTCACCAAGCAATTTCATATCATCATTTATCTGAACTAAAGCAGTGCCACTCACGACAATCCAATGTTCAGTGCGATGGTAATGCTGTTGTAATGAAAGACTTGAGTTTGGTTTAACTTCAATATTCTTGACTTTAAACCTTTCACCTTCATCAATAACTTCATACCAACCCCAAGGTCTTTCCTCTTTACTCATTTTTTAAAGTACTTGTTTATGATATCAATTTGGTCTTGATACTTTGCAATCATATCAAGTTCTTGTTCAATTGCTTCAACAATATTAGAATGCTCACCTATTCCAACAGGATGGGTAAGATAAACTTCTACGTTTGCAACGTGTTTTTGTATGTCACCTTGAGCGTGTGCTAAAAGTGCTTTAATCAGTTGTTCTCTCATTTTTTGCGTATGCAGTAACTTCTGGTGATGGGTCTAACCATTTTGTATATTCAAAGTCCTCCATTGCAGTTTCAAATTGCATGAAGTTATCACAGAGGTACATATCTCTATACCTCATAGAGTATGTATTATACTTTTGAATACGATAATCTGGTTCACCGTTTAATTCAATAATCCCATTTTCAACGTATCTATATGGGTATTTTTCATGTAAAACTTCCATAGTGTTTCATAATATATGTTTATATTATACTGTAAATTTTTAAAAAGTCAAGAAACTTTTATACAAATTTCACCAGTTTGACCACCAATAGTTCCTTCTAAAAAGTAATTGAAAGCAATCATATATCTATCCATATCAGACATATTTTTCTCAACAGAATGAAGAGTCTGTGAAGGGAATATGAATATATCTCCTCTTTTTACATCAAAGCTAAAACTATCACAATTAAAAATATTATCCTCACTTACCACTGGCATTATTGTTCCATTTGTCCATGATGGAGTTTGAGGTGTATGAAATTGTAATTTACCTGAGTTTTGAGGACACTCTAAATACACACCACCACTTATAAAAGAATTTGAATGATAATGAATTTTTGAATAATTATCAGGACAATGTTTATTAATCCACGATTGTATGTGTTTAGGTTTACCTTGTGCTATTTTAAGCACTTCATATAAAAAAATATCTATATGTCTGTCTACTTCTAATTTTAAAGATTTTAAATTATCATTTAAAAGAATTTTTTGGTTAGTACTACACCAACCAATCTCATTAGGGTTTGTATATGTAAATGATTTTAAAAAATTTTCATCAATAGAATTTTCAATTTCTACTTTTCCTTTATATAAAGGTGTAGAAAACAATGGTATAATATCACTTGTCATTCATCATCATCTTCTGGTTTATATACTAACAACTCCTCTCCTGTTTTAACTCCCTCCATTTCTGGATGTGGTGCTGGCATTTTATATGGTTTCATCGCATCTCCATATGAACTTGTAGGTTTGCGATCCATCTCTGATAATGTAGATGACATCATCCTCCACATAAAAGCAAAGGTAGAAGCAAATACCATCACAAAGAATATGAGGTATATAAAGACTAGGGTATCATTCATCGATGAAATATTTTTTGAATAGGTACTTGTCGTATTCTATCTATAACATCAGTTTCTACCTTATCAGCAATCCTCTCCAAGATATTAACATCCAAATCCATGAATGGTGGAACTATTCCTAATACTCTTAATAAACCGTCTACAAACAAAGCAAGAGCAGTGAATCCTAGAATCATACTGAGAACTGTGGCATCACGATTATGCTTTGCCATTGACTCTTCATCAATCTTTCGTGCTTCGTCAACTGCTTTCTCTACAGCAGCAGAAATTAGAACATCTACCTCATCTTTGGTGTAGGTATACTTTCTTATCTTCTCCTCCGTGACTGTTCTCTCTACAGGAACGTCGGACAAAGGAAACTCTGTGATTAGTGCTTTGAACATATCGGATTGTTTTTAATATGTATTATATCATATCATCTCATAAC